>Ga0208188_1000163_pt1 | contig 58131 bp, 49 predicted proteins | sample June2015DPH_8_50_FD_184698 | JGI IMG/M metagenome (GOLD analysis project Ga0208188, IMG submission 184698) | Peatland microbial communities from SPRUCE experiment site at the Marcell Experimental Forest, Minnesota, USA - June2015DPH_8_40... | ecosystem: Environmental > Terrestrial > Soil >...
GCCAAAAAGTGACCGGCTTGAAATCGGAATCCGCGCCCGGCTTCATCCCGGAATCGTGCCCGAGTTCATTTCGGAATGCTGCCCGGGATGATTTCGGAATCGTGCCCACCTTGCCCCGGAATCCGCAGCCCTGCGACTCGCTCTCGAAACTGCCCCAAGCGGGGCCCAAAGCGCGAAAAACTTGCTCGTTTCCAGTGGACAACAAGTCCGCACACGGGAGAGAAAGAGAAGAGGCATTCTTAAAAAATGAAGGGACGACGCTGGAATGTCTATGAAAACAAAGGGTCGGTTTTCCACAGCCCCATGGAAAGCGGGAATGTTATAGAAAACAAAGGTAGTTACGCATTGAAAGCGGGAATGTTATTGAAAACACAGCATGTTAGTCGTAAGTCGCCATTTCATTCTGCGTGGCGGGATGGGCCATCGCGCTTCAGGCAACCGTGAGCATCGGGCAGCCGGATAGAATTGCGGCGGACTCGTGCTATCATGACTGCCCGCGAAGTAATGAGATTGGCGCCCCTTGGACATGAAGCGGTAGTGTGGACAATTGGGGTGACCAAGGGAGCGATTCAGGGAGGTGCACGTGCGAGAAAGTCCGGATCATTTCGATGCTGAACTGTTGCTGCGTCTTTATGAACTGCGCCGCGAGGAGAAATTGCGCCAGGCGCGCCAGTGGATGATGGAGAAATTCCAGGCCGACTCGGTGGAAGAGCTTGGCAGGCAACTCCCCCAGGGGTCTGAAGAGAACGCGTTCTTTCGCATGGCGTTAAGTTATTGGGACATGGCTGCGTCCCTTGTGAACCACGGCCTGCTCAAAGAGGAGCTGTTTTTTGAAAACACCGCGGAATTTTGGCTGATCTGGGAAAAGGTGAAACACCTGGCGCCTGCCCTGCGGGAGGCCCGCAAGAATCCCCTCGCCTGGAAAAGCCTGGAGACGCTGGCGCGCAAATATGAACAGTGGATGAAAACGCGCGCTCCGGAGGCTCTGGATTCTCTTCGCCAGAGGTTGAAGGACGCGGCGCAGAAGTGAGTGGCGCAGAGGCGTTCTGCGGGTCTACGGCTTTTGCCGGGCTTAAGTGAGCCGCTTTTCAGCAATCCATCGTCCCGCCATTGCGGGTCAGCCTTCAGCGCTCAGCTATCCCGCCGCGGCGGGGCAGCTTTCATCACTCCCACGGTGCAGGTCGCAGTATCTTCACTGCCGGCTGCTTCGTGCATTTGAGGAGCCCCCTGGACAGGCTGGGGCCCTGCGCTTGCTGCTACCCTGACACCTGAAACCTGACACCTGCCTTTCACCGCGCAAGCCGGCGCTTGCATTCCTCGAGGATGTCGGCGGTGCGGCTGGCGCCGACGCGTGTCACACCGAGGGCGCGGACCTCCAGCAGCTTGTCGAGATCGCGCACGCCGCCCGCAGCCTTCACCTGAACGTGCGCAGGTGAATGCGCCCTCATCAGTTTCAGATCCTCGATGGTCGCGCCCCCGCTGCCATAGCCGGTCGAGGTTTTCACCCAATCGGCCCGCAACTCGCCGCAGATTTCGCAGAGGCGGATCTTGTGCTCGTCTTTGAGGTAGCAGTTCTCAAAGATGACCTTAACCTTTTGGCCACGGTCGTGGGTGAGGTCAATGACCGCCTTGAGTTCCTTGCGCACATAATCCCAGTCGCCGCTGAGGACCTTGCTGACGTTTACAACTGTGTCCAGTTCCTCGCCGCCGTCGTCGAGCGCCTGTTTCGCCTCCGCAAGTTTGATTGCCGTCGTGTGGCCGCCGTGCGGGAAGGCTATGGTGGTGCTCGCCCTGACCGTGCTGCCGCGCAGAATTTCCGCACAGCGCTTCAAGTAATACGGCATGATGCAGACGCTGGCGCAGTTGTAATCCGCCCCCTGTTGGCATCCCTTCTCGAGTTCCTTGTCTGTCAGGCCAGGATTCAGTAAAGAGTGGTCAATCATCTTCGCAATATCTTCGTACGTGTAATCCATCGCGTTCTCCTTATGATGGTGCGCGATTCTCCAAAACTGAGAGTGTACACGCCACAGCGTCATTTTGGAACGTTCTGGCCCCGGAGAACACCAGGCAGTGAGCAGAGAGCAGAAGGCAGCAGGCAGTTGCGCCAATCGACTGCTGACGCTTGCAGGCGCCAGGCAAGCAGTGTTACCTTCGCTTGTGGTGACATCAAGCGCCTCTAGCTCAGACTGGCCCACTACGGCTGGCGAGGCGCGCACCGGAGCGGAGGGAGTGAATCATGCGCTGGTCCTGGAAAATCGGAACAATCGCCGGCATTGGCGTGTACATGCACGCTACCTTCCTCCTGCTCATCCTTTTCATACTTGGTCTCTATTTGCACCAGGGACGCACGCTGGAGGGGGCGCTCGCTGGCACACTGTTTATCCTGGTCATCTTTGGTTGCATCGTGCTGCACGAGCTAGGTCATGCGCTGGCCGCGCGCAAGTACGGTATTCACACGCGCGATATTACGTTGTTACCGATCGGGGGGCTGGCGCGCCTCGAGCGGATGCCGGATGTGCCGATCCAGGAGCTTTGGGTGGCGCTTGCGGGGCCGGCCGTGAATGCGGTGATTGCGGGCGGGTTATATGTGGGGGCCCGTATCGCCGGTATTTCCCCTCAGGTTCAGCCTTTCCATTGGTTGGGGGGAAATTTCTTGAACAGGTTAATGGTGGTCAACCTCTGGTTGCTGGCCTTTAACCTCATTCCCGCATTCCCGATGGATGGTGGGCGCGTCCTGCGCGCCATTCTTGCCTCGCGCATGGAATACACACGGGCCACGGTCCTTGCCTCGCGCATCGGCCAGGCCATCGCCTATGTTTTTGGTTTCGTGGGCCTGTTTACCGACCCTTTCCTTCTTTTCATTGCTTTGTTCGTTTGGATGGGCGCTGAGCAGGAAGCCGCGATGGTGCAGGTGCATACCTCCCTCGGGGGCATCCCGGTGCAGCGGGCTATGCTTACGGAATTCCGCACCCTCAGCCCGGACGACGCGCTCCAGACCGCCATCGACCATACCCTCGCTGGGGGACAGCAGGATTTTCCCGTCGTATTCGGTGACCATGTCCTGGGTGTGCTCACTCGGGAAGATGTACTCCGCACGACCGCTCAGCAAGGTTCTAACGTCCATGTCCGCGAGGCCATGAACCGTGAGTTCAAGCCGGTTGACTCACACGACATGCTGGAGAGTGCCCTTGCCGTTCTGCACGGCTGCAAGTGCCGTTCCTTACCCGTAATCCATGATGGCCAACTGGTCGGCATGCTCACCACCGACAACGTGGGCGAGTTCCTGATGATTCAGTCGGCGTTGCGACGGGCCCGCCACGGTGAAACACCGCAGTGAAGTTCAACGCCGGACGCCGTTATTAAGCTTTTTCGCTAGAGTGTGACGCTGCGATCTGTCACAATTAGGTGGGGGACTCAGGGGATTTAACGCAAGCTTGATCTTAAGCCGAAAATTTTGGACTGAGAGATTGTTGAAAAACGTGTGACAGGGAGCCGGAAGGGTGAGGCGGGACAGGTTCCACCCCGCCATTCCGACGTGCTCAAAGAGGTTTTTCAGCAACCTGGAGGAATATGCGACAGCCCCGCTGGTCCGAGCGGAAGCGCTCTTGTTCAATTCTATTTCGGCGCCCGCGCCGTGTAATACGTAGAACCAGTGAGATTGCGCTGCGTTCGCGAGACACGAGAATGAGGTTCCTATGATTCCCCCTTCCACACCTTCGCGAGTTGCCTACTTCTCCATGGAAGTGGCCCTTGACCCATCCATGCCGACGTACAGCGGTGGCCTGGGAGTGCTTGCCGGAGACACGTTGCGGTCTGCCGCGGATCTCGGTGTTCGGATGGTGGCGGTGAGTCTCCTTTACCGCAAGGGATATTTTGTGCAGCACCTGGACGAGCACGGCAACCAGACGGAGTCTCCGGCCACATGGAATCCCGAAGAGAAGCTGGAACTGATGAAGCCCGTGGTCTCCGTAAAGATCGAAGCACGCGAGGTCAAGATACGCGCTTGGCGTTACCTGGTGGAAGGGATCGCCGGGGATGTCGTCCCGGTTTATTTGCTCGATACAGGCCTGCCTGAGAACTCTGCTTGGGACCAGGGGTTGACGGATCGGCTCTATGGCGGCGATCGCCATTATCGCCTTTGCCAGGAAGCAGTGCTCGCCATGGGAGGCGTAGCTATCCTCCCCATGCTGGGGCACCACCACATCTCCAGTTATCACATGAATGAAGGGCACGCCGCCTTGCTGGTCCTGGCCCTGGTGGAGCGGCGCTTGGCCGGCCGCAACGTCCGTGATGCCAAGCAGGATGACATTATCGCGGTTCGGCATAAGTGCGTGTTCACAACTCACACGCCGGTGCCGGCGGGCCATGACCAGTTTCACATCGACATGGTCCGCCAGGTGTTTGGCGAAGACCGAGCGGCCGCTCTTCAGTCCCTCAAGGTCTGCCTGGATGGGCATCTGAACATGACTTACTTGGCCCTGGCAGGTTTCCCGCTATGTGAACGGTGTGGCGATGCAGCATGGCGAAGTTTCGCGCCACATGTTTCCGAGCTATTCGGTCCGAGCCCTCACCAACGGCGTCCACGGACTTACTTGGACCACGCCGCCTTTCCGCGAGCTTTACGACCGGCACATGCCTGAGTGGCGGCGAGACAACCTTTACCTCCGGTATGCGATCGGTATTCCTCCCGAGGAAATTCAGACTGCCCACATGCAGGCCAAGCGCACGCTGTTGGATGAAGTTCACAAGCGCACAGGCATGCAACTCGATGATAAGGTTATGACCATCGGATTTGCGCGGCGGGCAGCGACCTACAAGCGGGCGGATCTGCTGTTCTGGAAGCCCGAGCAATTGAGATGGATTGCCCGCAATGTTGGCCCCTTCCAGGTTGTTTGCGGTGAAAAGGCTCATCCAAACGACGGAGGAGGGAAGGATCTGATCCGCCGGATCTTCCAGGCGAGCGAGTCCCTTAAAGATACGATTAAGATTGTTTACGTGCCCGACTATGATTGGGGCTGGGCGCCCCTGATTTGTAGCGGTGTCGATCTTTGGTTGAACACGCCCAAACGCCCGCAGGAGGCCTCGGGGACGAGCGGCATGAAAGCCGCGCTCAACGGCGTTCCGAGTTTAAGCATCCTGGACGGCTGGTGGGTGGAGGGTTGTCTGGAGGGTTTTACCGGCTGGTCGATTGGTGATGGCACCGGGACCATGGAAAACGAGGAGGCCGAAGCCGCTTCCTTGTACGCCAAGTTGGGAACGATCATTCTCCCCATGTTTTATGGCCGGTCACAAGCCTATGCAGCAGTGATGCGTTCCGCTATTGCCATCAACGGTTCGTTCTTCAATACCCAAAGGATGATGTCGCAATACATTTCGAACGCCTACTTTCAGGATAGTGAGTTTTGAGACGAGGCTGAAAAGGCGCAGTGGAACATGTTATAGATGTCGAAGGGGAAGATGTTGTCTTGGCTCTCGATAGCGGAGAGTCCGGCCTCGTCGATTGCGCCGCTTCGGATCTGGTGCACGAGACGGTTCAAGCGGACGAGGTGCGTCTTGGTTCGATTGGTGGCGTACTCAACCGTTGTCCCCGAGCTAATCATGAATGCCCAATCACTCGCCTGCGCCAACACGAGCTCTCTCCCGGCCTGATTGAGCGCCCGCAAGGCCAGGCCTTCGGCCCGAGGATAGCTCTCGGCCAACCTTTCCATCAGGTCCGCCGCCTTGTGAAGCTGGGGATAGATCCAGTCGTTGCTGCGATTAAGCCAGACATCGTTGAAACCCTCATATCCCCAACTCGACATGGCCGGCATAGCTACCTGATTCAACGGGTATTCCTCCAGATACTCGGAAAGCGTAACCAGGCGGATCGCCTCTTGTTTCTGAGCAATCTTGCGGACCAGGTAATTGAGCCAGGTTGGCCCTTCATACCACCAGTGACCGAACAATTCGGCATCGTAAGGTGCGACGATGACGGGCTTCCGATCCATGATCGAGGTCAGATATTCGATCTGTTTCTCCCGGTTGAACATAAAGTTGGCGGCGTGGATCTCGGCTTTTCTTTCGGCCCACTCGGGAACGTAAGCCTCTTTGTGATCGGTTTTTCCGGTGACGCGATAGTACTTGATGCCGGTGTCGAACCTGATGCCGTCTTGATGAAGGTAAGGCTTGAGGTAATCATCGTCGAGGTCATACGCGATATCCCGGTAAAACTCGCGGTAGTCGTGGTCTCCCGGGTACCCTTCCACTGAGCTCCAAACCTGCTTTGATGAATCGGGGTCGCGTCCAAAAGCCACCACGCCCGATGGGCAACTGACGGGCGCAAGGACGCCGTATCGGGGTCGCGGTTCGGCGCGAGTGATCCCGTGCGTCTCCAAGATCGTGAAGCGGATGAGCTGCTCACGAAGCATTCGATCGACGCCGGGACAAAAACCACATTCGGGTAACCAGAAGCCCCTCGGCCTTCGATCGAATACCTTCTCATAATGCTCGATTCCGATTTGGGCTTGCGCTCGAACCGCGGCGGGGTTTACCGACAGCAGAGGAAGATATGCATGGGTAGCCGAGCTGGCGAGGATTTCAATTTTCCCTAACTCCTGAAGCCTCCGGAAAACCTGGACCAAGTTGCGCTCATAACGGTGGAGGAATGCCTCTCGCACTTCGGTGAACCGCCGATGATACATGCAGGCCAAGCGGTAGAACTCGGGCTGTGAGGCTGTTCGGGCGATCTCCTTTTCCGCGAGCTCTATGAGACGCTCGATCCTTCTCAGGTATCGTGACTGCAAAAAGGGGTCCAAGAGCATCGAGACGAGGGGCGGCGTGAGCGAGAATGTCAAGCGAAAGTCGATGGCATCTTCGAGGAGGCCCTCCAAAACGAGGAGCAACGGAATATAGACTTCCGTGATGGCCTCGTAGAGCCAGTTCTCCTCGAGCGATTCCTCATGCTCAGGATGCCGTACGAAGGGAAGGTGCGCGTGAAAGACAATGGCCAGATAGCCCTTTTCCATTTTTCCTGCTGTGAGAATAAGCGGCCGCTCGCGGTCAGTGATCCCTTTTCAATCTTCAACGGTCACTGGGGCCCGTATTCTCCTCCCTGGACGCCATCTTTCCCGAGGACATGCCGAAAAGGAAGCTCCTTTCGTTCATTGCGGTGAGATCGGTGTCATCATTTAGCCCGGATTCGGAGTTTCTGACCCGCCCTTGTTCGGGCTCGGAAACAAACTGGCGCCAGTCTTGCAAACTGTATGGCTCAGCAGGTCGTTGCCCAATCTCGGCGGACTCGGCTGCGCCCGACGATTCTGGTCGCATTCTCACTGGCCCCGGAACGTGCCCGGCGGGCGGTGGGACAGCCTCGACTCGGTGGTAGTCTCCCTCAACAAGCATATAGGTCTCTTCCGCCCTTCCCGAAGGCCGGGCGCGAGGGGTCTGGGCGATATTGGACCGCGCCAGGGGATGGAATTGGCCATCATTGGTCCGCAAGCCCAAATCAACACAGTAGGACTTCGCGGGACCCCATAGGTGTACGTACCAGTTTCCCGCGCCAAGGTCGATGTCAACGTCGAAATGGCTGTGCGCATTCGTGCCGTCAAAAATGATAGACGTGATATCGCGGAACCTCAGCACAGGCTGGGCTCGCAGAGCAGGTCGGCCGAGAAGTTTCTTGATCTCCTTCAGGTCGTGTGGCGGCACCTCCCAGTAGACATGGACCAGGTATGGGTTAACAGGGAGGAGCACCACCCGCGTATGCTCATAGAAGTGCGGGAACTCGCTTGGCTTTATCGGAAGCCCGGGGAACACTTTGGAAATCTCAACTTTCTGCCCCCTGACTAGCTTCCTTCGGCGGCCGCCCCTCTTGGACTTGGTCGAATCTCGTTGGCTCACTCTTCGCTCGCTAGCCTGTCTTGACGCGCATTCGAGAGATTACCCTGCATTCCCTCACTCCAGCCAAACCGGACATCCGTTGCGCCTACCGTCCGGGCTGGAATGACTTCCATTCCAGTCGGCAGTCCGAGCACTTGAGTGCGCCATACACGTTATAATAACTGCTGTAGCCCGAACTCGTATCGGTTTTCGCAAGCGTAAACTCGTCGTGAATGTGCGCGTGCTGATGGCAAAGACCCCTACCGCACGCTGCGCAGGTTCCTCTTGCCTCCTGCTCGCAGAACCAACATTTCATACAGCATAGCTCCCTTCTTCCTAAATGACAAAAGCCTCTGTCTACGAGACCTCCACCTGCAAAGCACCCATTGCCGGCCCCGAGTCCGCTACTGCGCTAATCTGTTGATTTCGTCAAGCAATTGGCGAGAGGATGCAGGTTACCCGGCGGTTGATGCATATGCAGACCCAGGAGATGGTACACAGCGGGCACTCCTCATCCCTCCTTATGAAGTCGCCGCCTCGGTTATTGGCTCGTCACCCTACCCTATGCTCGTCGCGGCTAATGATAGTACACGTGCAAGGTCTGATCCGCAATCCGGTTCCAGGTGAAGGCGGCTTCGACAGCCATCCTTCCATTGCGGCCCATCCAGCGAGCCCATTCGAAGTTTGTAAACAGCGTCCCCAAGCCCCACCCGACGGAATTGGGATTGGGATGGATCTTGAGGCCATTAACAGCGTGCCAGACGTATTCATTGGGGCCGCCGTTCACGGTTGCCACGACCGGCTTGCCGGCACTCCAGGCCTCTAACACCACAATTCCAAAAGGCTCGTTGCGGCTCGGCACGCACAGCACATCGCAAGTCTTATAGAGCTCTGGCAGTTCATGCCCGTTCTTGAAACCGAGGAACCGCGTCGCGTGTGCCACGCCAAGCTGCCGCGCGCGATGTTCAAGAGGTCGGCGCAGCTCACCGTCGCCGGCAAAGATGAATTTCACACTCGGATAATGGCGCAGCAGGCCGGGAATGGCTTCCATGAGGAGGTCGGGGCCCTTCTGATGCACCATCCGCCCTACAAACAGGACGACCGGGTCCATGGGACCGATTCCATACCCCGCCTTCACCCCCCCCGGATCAAGCCAGCCTTCGAAGTGGTGAAGATTGACGCCGTTGTAGATCGGTGTAACTTTCCACTCAGGAACTTGGTACATCCACATAATTTCATGTTTTAGGGATTGGGAGACGGCAATCACCCGATCCGCCCAATAGGTTCCCGCGCGCTCCTGGTGGCGAACGCGCGCGCAGCGGCCTCCATAGAAGTCGTTGCCGCAGCGCCCGTACTCGGTTGAGTGCACCGTGAGAACGGTTTTTCGGCCACGGCCTTGCTTGATCCAGATCATCGCGTTGGCCGCTAACCAATCGTGCGCATGTATGATGTCGAACGGGCCAATGAAATCCTCGGTGGCCAAGACGTAATGCACGAACGAGCGGCACATGTTATTGACTTCTTCGACGAAATCCGAGTGCAACTGGAAGGGGCAGCGGTGATAATGGACACCGTGAATGAGCTGATAATGTGATTGGCCCGGACCCATCCGCGTGAAGACATGGACTTCGTTTCCCTTGCGTTCGAGCGCCGCCGCCAACTCGGTGACATGGGCGGCGACTCCTCCCACGGGGATGGAATGAAGAGACTCCCAAACGAGCATTGCGATTCGCATCGGCGTCATCCTCCCTTGATTGGAACTCCCCGTATCTCTCCTGGGCAAAATGGACGTTAGGTTTCCGGGCCAGCAGGCTCGCGGATGGATCCCACACCTCCCCGGCCCGTCACCACTTCCAGGCGGCCCAGTTGTGCGGCCTCTCCCTTGAAAGCCTCACAGTATGTTGTTCCCGCTGCTGCCCTGGTGTTTGGCTTCGGTTAGCGATCGGACGTTTCTATCGTGTGCTCTTAACGATTAACCTTCCGGAGGCCCCGTGTTCTCGTGGTATTAGATGTATTTCGATACAAGAAGGTTTGAAGCGGATCCCCAAAAACTAAAGATTTCCATTCCACCCCTCGGAACCCCTTTTCTGCTGAACAGCCCCCTCAGGCGGAAGGTCTTTGCCATCCAAGAAGTACGCAGTCTGGGTTCACTGGATTGGCGATCTCACGCTGGCGTCGGATGACGATCAGTAGAAGAGGCAAACTGATGGTTGGAAGAAAGGCCCTCAACAGGTTATGATGGTGGTCGGGGAACCAGAAAAAAGCAGGATTTATTATCCAGGAGTGAAACGCATGCGTCTCGCGACCGATTTGACCAGATTGCCTCAATTGTCTGAACTGATTGATGGAGTGCCTTGTATTTCTGGCTGGGAAGAGGAGGTTCGGGCGGTGGTTCAACGCCACGAATCTGTTTTCCTGCCCATTTCGAATACGCGGTTGGACCAAGTCTCTGCGGCTTTTTCGATTGCATTACATATGCACCAGCCTACCATCCCCGCCGGATTCCAAGGGGAGCTGATCGGCAACCTGCAATACATGTTTGAGCACCCCAACGAGGGAGACAATCATGATGCCGGACCCTTCGCCCATTGCTACACCCGCATGGCAGACATGATTCCGGAACTCGTCGCACAGGGCTGCAACCCCCGCGTGATGTTGGACTATTCAGGCAACCTCCTCTGGGGGCTGCGGCAAATGGGGCGAGGAGACATTTTGGAGAATCTCAAACGCATTACCTGTGATCCTGCTTACCAGCCTTACGTGGAGTGGCTTGGGGCAATGTGGAGCCATGCCGTGGTTTCTTCCACTCCCATTCCCGATATCAAGCTTCACATGCAGGCCTGGCAGCACGACTTCGCGGCTATCTTTGGCTGGGATGCTTTGGCCCGGGTGAAGGGATTCTCTCCGCCCGAAATGGATCTCCCCCGGCACCCGGATACCCTCTTTGAGTACGTCAAGGCGCTGCGGGAGTGCGGATATCACTGGCTTTTGGTGCAGGAGCATTCGGTCGAGACTCCTTCCGGACAAGGCCTTGCCTACAAGCATTTGCCTCATCGCCTGGTGGCACGCAACTCCAAGGGCGAAACACTCAACATCACGGCATTGATCAAGACCCAGGGATCGGACACCAAGCTGGTCGCGCAAATGCAACCGCTTTACGAGGCGAAGACTCTCGCCCGTCAGAACCTGGGAAAGGTTTCAGTGCCGCCGCTGGTGACACAGATCGGCGATGGAGAAAACGGTGGCGTCATGATGAACGAATTCCCGGGAGCGTTCCATAGGGCTTGGCATGAGATGGCCCAGCAGGGTGGCGGGACTTCCAGAGTCGTGGGACTCACGGGCACGGAATACCTTGAACTCATTGAAGCGGCCGGTTGTAAGCCTGAGGATTACTCTCCTTGCCAGCCCGTCGGCCAACACCGCATCTGGGAGAGAATTCCTTCCGGCAGAGTCGAACCCCGAGCCGTGGCCAAGGCTATTGAGGAGGTGAAACACCAGAACGCGAATTTCCGCCTGGACGGCGCCTCGTGGACCAATGACAGGAGTTGGGTCAAAGGATATGAGGGCGTCCTGAATCCCATGAACCAACTCAGCGCGCTGTTTCATGAAAAGGTCGATCCATTACTGAAGGCAGAGTCCGAAGGTCGCCTGGCCGCCCCAGGAACCCCTCGATCGGGAGGAAACATCACCAGACAGCATCGCTACCGGAATGCGTTGCTGCACAACCTCCTGCTCCAATCAAGTGATTTTCGTTATTGGGGCCAGGGGCGCTGGACGGATTACGCTCGTGAGATCCACCGGCGAGGCGAGGCTATCCTTCGCGCTGAGTTTTAGCCCCTGGCACCCAGTCCCTGCTTTTCGGCCTTCACTTCCAGGGTGGCTTTTCGGGGAGCAACTTTTCGAACTCATCAATCAGCGAGGCTTCGTAGTAGCCTGCGTAGGTGTGATTAAAGAAGCGCTCGATGCCCTCGCCATAGAACCTCTCCCAGGACTGCTCCTCGTGCCCAGGGTTGATGGGGAAGAAGAGGGCGGCATTGGAACGCGCGGCGGCCAGGTCGCCCGGCGCGTCGCCTATCATAAGGGTGCAATCCTTTGGGTACTTGCCTCCCGCTGCAATCTTCAGGTGTTCCTTCTTGCTGCCCATTTCCTGGCCCGCTATGACGGCAGCGTACTTTGCGATGTCGTGCTCCTGCCATTCGCGCTCCAGCGCTTCGCCGGGGGTGGCTGAGACGCAGATGACGTCGGCTTGCCGCGCAAGTTTCTCCGCGCACTCGCGAAACCAGGGGAAGGGTGGCACTCCCTCGACCAAATCGGCGATCGAGCGGTTGACGGCCTTACTCCATTCAAGGGCCTGCTTTAGCACCGGGTCGCCGGTTTTGGCAACCTCCGCTTCAAGTGCGGGGTTTCCGAGTGTCGCGCCGGAATTGATCCAGGCCTGAAGACTCGCCACATCGGGAATCGGCGCCCCGCGCCGCATCGCTTCGGGCCAGTCGCGCAACAGTTCGAAGGTCTTGGTCAGGGCAGGGAAGCGGTTGACGCCCCTCCACTTTGAATAAAGGTTGACGAACTCGGCTGCGGCACGCGCGTATTTCGAGATGGCTTGAAGTTTCCAGTACTTAACGATGTTGGGGATGAAGCACTCTTTGTGCTTGATTTCCATGCTGTCAAAAACACAACCATCCGAATCAATGCCAACAAAATATGAGTGTTGGGGTTTGAAGGCGTAAAGTCTTTCCTTGGGTGATGATTCCATTATTCCTCCGTCGGGTTCGGGTGAGGGAAAACCGTAGACGAGCTTGTGGCTGCGCAGCGGATCGGCCCTGGAATTGCCCCTCGCCGGGTAGAACGAGTCCGCCCGTTCCCGCCTTGTGACGCGCCATCTTAGCGCAAAACCGGAGGACTTAGGAAGGGGTCAGCATTGGTTCCCTTCTTAAGAGGCTGCAAGGTATAACAACAGGATTCTAGCGCGGGAACTTTTACCTCTACGTTCCCCAAGGACCCAATATCCGTTACGCAATGCTGTCGTTTCAAAACTGAAAGTCCCCGGGTCGCCGAGATTCCTCCGGGCCAAGGCAGGAAACGATACAGACTTAGGCCACGACGAGGTTTTGCAAAGTGGTACAGTTTGAGTTTTGAGGCTTGCAGGGTTTAGGCGCTCCGTGTATCCTTGGATTTTGTTACCGGACGCACGATTAGGTGGGTTCGGAAGCTGACGGTGAATCAGCCCTCCGAGACTTTGACCGCGACACAGCTAATGCAAGGCATGGGCGTGTGCCGTGTCAACCTTTTCAGTTAGCTTTCAAATCCACTTACAAATTGACAAGGGGGCAGCACGGATGGACGAGTCGAAATGGACCGAAAAGCAGGTTCAAGAGACGATTAGCCGGAGAGAAAAGAAGGAACTTGCCGACCAGAAATTCGCTGCAGAGGAAGGCTTGAAGAGGGCACAGGCCCCAGGTCTCTGGTCCGAATTAAAATCATTGATGAAAAGCAGAGTTGAATCGTTCGGGGAGGCTCTTGGAGAGCGAGGAGTTCTCGTATGGTCGAGCCCAAAGGCAAATAGAGTAGTTATAAAAGTCAACGATGGGACGACTCAAATCGAAGCCTTCTTCGATTTGGAAAGATTTCGACTTGTCCTTCAAATGACATATACGGCCGTGGAGTATGGTGTCCAGATTGAAAACAGACAGGCGGTGTTTGCAGAGAGCGGAGAGGCACGCACTACCGAAGCAATAGCCGAGCGATTTGTAGAAGACATTATAAAGTGTTGCTAGCGGGTGGATCGCTTTACAGGCCAACCCCATCAAGCATTTCTTCGATTGTCCAGACATGATGGGGGTCGGCATGGGTTCCCTTCTTAAGAGCCGGCAAGGTATAAGAACAGGATTTTAGCGCGGGAACTTTTGCCCGTACCTTCCCCAAAGACCCAATATCCCTTACGCAATGCTGTCGATTTAAAACTGAAAATCCCCGGGTCGCCGTGATTCCTCCGGGCCAGGGCTGGAAACGCCATAAACTTAGGCCACAACCAGGTTTTGGGCGGTCTTGCAATTTGTTGCTTGCAAGGTCTATACTTATATTGGCGAACGCGCTTAGTGGGCGAAAGCCCACTTTTTTGTTAGTCGCGAATCCTGTCGGGGTTTTCCCCCATCAGATTCGCCACAGGAGAGGAGTGCAAGGCGCACGGCGATGCTCGAAGCCGACTTGGAGAGGATCACGGAGATGGCCCAGCGAGTCGCAGTCTCTGAAGGGTTGACACTAATTGACGTGCAGCTCAAGGGGGGGCGCGGAAGCCAGCTCCTGCGCGTGTACATTGACAAGCCGGAAGGAATTTCCCATGCGGATTGTCAGCTCGTGAGCGAGCAGTTGAGCGCCATGCTGGATGTGGAAGACCCTTTCCCGGGCAGCTACACGCTCGAGGTATCATCTCCGGGTCTTGACCGAGAGTTGGTCAAGGCCAGCGACTTTGCGCACTTTGCGGGGCGAAAGGCGCGGGTGGTGGTGCGCGAGCCAGTGGACAATCAGAAGGTCCTGGAAGGACGCTTGGCGGGCATTGAAACGGGCCGTGTTCGGCTGGACTTGGGAGACGCCGGCCTGAAGGAACTCGAACTCTCCAATATTCAAAAGGCTCGGCTCGTAGTGGAAATCTGAATGGGGATTAGGGACTGGAGCGTAGAGGCTAGGGAAGTCGCCCAGGGGCGGCAATCCCCGGCCGCGGGTCCCCAATCCCGGGTTGCAAGCAGGTGGGAGGACACCGGTGACGACAAGTCTCTTGTTCCAAACCATTGACCAGTTGAGCCGCGAGAAGGGTATTGACGCGCAAATCATCATTGCGGCGGTCGAGGATGCCGTCCTGGTGGCCACGCGAAAGTACTACAAGTCTTCCGAGGAACTCCAATCGCGTTTCAATAAGGCAACAGGGCAGGTTGAGGTCCACGCGGTCAAGAAGGTTGTGGAGGTCGTGCAGGATCCCGATCATGAGATCGCCCTGGAACAGGCGCTGAAGATAGATTCGCTGGCGGTGGTGGAGGGCGAGGTACGAATTCCCAAAGCCACGGATGTGCTGGGGAGGATTGCGGCGCAGGCTGCGAAACAAGTGATCTTTCAGAAAGTCCGGGAAGCGGAGCGCGATACCGTGTACGCGGAGTACAACCAGCGCGTGGGCGAACTGGTCAATTGCACCGTGAAGCGGGTGGAGGGGCCGGACGTTATTGTTGACCTGGGCCGGACGGAGGCCCGCATGCCGCGCAAGGAGCAATCGCGCTTGGAAACCTACCAAATCGGGGATCGCATTCGGGCGGTGATCACGCAAGTGGACCGCGCCGCGCGCGGCCCGCAGGTGGTGGTTTCGCGCGCCGACGCGATGCTGGTCCAGAAGCTCTTCGAAATGGAAGTCCCCGAAATCTACGACGGCACGGTGGTGATCAAGGCCATCGCGCGGGAGGCGGGTGACAGGACCAAAGTCGCTGTCTTTTCCAAGGACCCGGACGTGGATTGCGTGGGCGCCTGTGTCGGTATGAAGGGGATGCGCGTACAGTCCATCATCCGTGAGCTTCGCGGGGAGAAAATCGACATCATCGAATACAACGAGGACCCGCTGGTTTTCGCGGCGAATTCGCTCAGCCCTGCCAAGATCAACCATGTCTCGATTCTGGAATTGGAACAGAAGCATCTGGAAGTGATCGTGGATGACACGCAGTTGTCCCTGGCGATCGGGAAGAAAGGGCAGAACGTACGGCTGGCGGCAAAGCTCCTCGGCTGGCATGTCGACATTAAGAGCGAAGAGGAGAAACGCCAGGAAATCGAATCCCAGATGGCTGCGATGGCCTTGCGCGGCGCCTCCATTTCGGAGCTTCACGGTCTCGGCGACAAGACTCTGCAGCGCTTGCGGGAAAAGGGCATTGAGACGGTCGAGCAACTGGCCCAGATGACTCCCGATGACCTGACGCAAATCCCGGGTATCGGGGAAAAGACCGTGGAAAAAATCCGGCGCGTGGTGACGTATTACTTCGAGCAGGACGATGAATCCTCCGCAGCCCTGGCCACCGCCGCAGAAGCGGAAGCCGTGAAGGTTGATGAACCACTCGGTGAGCATCCCGCCACCCTCGAGGCAGCGGAGATCCCTGAAGAGAAATCAAGTGCCGAAGGCGCCGCAGCCGAGGTTTCTGTTCAGGCGGGAGGCCCCGAGCCGGCGCCTGAGCAAGCTGAATCCAGCGAAGAAGAGGGATCAGCCGAAGGGAAAGGAGGAAAGGAGGAATGAGATAAGACTGTCAGGGTGCCTAGTGCTTCAACCCGCAGATTTCAGCCTGCCCGTCAACTGAGGGGCGGGAAGCAAGGGAGAGTAATCAAGAAGACAGAATGGGCAACATACGAATCAACCTCTTGGCGCGTGAGCTGGAGGTCAAGAGCCACCTCATCCTGGAGTATCTTGCCGTATTAGGGATTGAGAAGAAGTCTCATTCCAGTGCGCTTGACGACGAGCTTGCCGACAAGGTTCGGGAACATTTCCGTGTCTCGAGTGAAGCGGGACAGGCTGCTGAGGAAGCTCCCGCTCCGCCCCCGCCGACTCCTGTCGTGAGCAAAGAGCCTCCTGCGGCGGTCGTGGAACCCAGGAAGCTCCCCGACATTATCAAGGCTGAGCTGCAACATCCTTTGACGCGTTCCCTTGAAGAGATTAAGCACGCGGCGCGGAGGGCGGTGATACCGCCGCCACCTTCAAGAGTGGCTCACGTTCCGGAGACGCTGGTGCAGCCAGCACCGCACGGGCTGAAGCCCTTGCCCCCTTCCCTTGCTCCTCATCCTGCCACTGTCCCGGCTGCTGCTCCAGGTCCAGCCATAGGGGGGCACGTTGCGCCAACACCGCCCCAGGAGCCTCTTGTACGGCCGGGGGTAAGTCCCCCACCTTCTCCAGCGGCGGCGGTGAGGATTGGAGCGGAAATACCTGCGGCTGCTGTGGCGCGTGGCGGCGCGGTGCGGGAAGGTCCACTGGCCCCGCCTAAGGCTGCCGAAGTCTCGCACCTGGCCGCCAGTGCCATCGCGCACGGCAAACCAACGCGAGCCGCGCGGCTTGTGCGCCGCGACCCCTCGGCCAGCCAGCCGATCTATCCGCACGTCGTAAGACCTAAGGTTGCGCCTGTGCGCCCCGCGCTTCCCAGGAGGCCCGGCGAGCCACGGCCAATGCATCCCACGTCGGCTCGGCCGACAGCAAGCGCGGCGGCCGGCGCTCTTGCTACGGGCGGCGTTCCATCGCTACGGCCTCCTGTGGCGCGACCCTTGGGTCCGCCCCAACGTCTTCCGGGCGTGCCCCCACCGCTTGCACCCAAGCCGGTTCCGCCGGAAGAAGTTCCAACCACGCGCAAGATCACGATTACCGAGGGCATCGCCATCAAAGAGCTTTCTGCGAAGCTGGAAGTACGCGCCAAGGATGTGATCAAGCGCCTTTTGGACAAAGGTATCTTCGCGACCATCAACCAAACCCTCGATGGCCAGACGGCGTCCGAGATAGCGCGGGGGTTTGGAGCGGAAGCGAATGTGGTGAGCTACGAAGAGGAAATCCTCCAGGAAGAGGAGGGAACGGATCGGCTGGAAGACCTGCAGAGCCGCGCCCCTGTCGTCACCGTCATGGGGCATGTCGATCACGGCAAGACCTCCCTGCTCGATGCCATCCGTCAAACCAATGTTGCGGCGCACGAAGCCGGCGGAATCACCCAAAGCATCGGCGCCTACCAGGTAGAAGCGCAAGGGCGCAAGTTGACTTTCATCGACACGCCCGGCCACGAGGCCTTCACGATGATGCGCGCCCGTGGGGCGCGAGTCACGGACGTGGTGGTACTGGTGGTCGCCGCCGATGATGGGGTAATGCCCCAGACCCTGGAAGCCATCAACCACGCCCGTGCGGCCAATGTTCCCATCGTGGCAGCCATCAACAAGATTGACAAACTGGAGGCACAGCCGGAACGCGTCAAAAGGCAACTTACGGAGCACGGCCTGATGCCGGAAGAGTGGGGCGGGCAAACGGTAACCGTCGAGGTCTCTGCCAAGCAACGGAAGAATCTTGACTTGCTTCTGGAGATGATTCTCCTGGTCGCGGATCTCCAGCAACTCAAGGCCAATCGGAAACGACTTGCAACCGGAACGGTGTTGGAAGCGAAACTGGACCGAGGCCGGGGCCCAGTGGCCACGCTCCTGGTCCAGAACGGGACTTTGCAGGTCGGCGATTCCTTCATCATCGGCGCGATTTATGGCAAAGTGCGCGCCATGTTCGATTACCGCGGACGGCCGGTGATTGAAGCTCTGCCTTCCACCCCGGTGGAGGTGCTGGGCCTGGAGGATGTCCCACAGGCCGGTGACCGGTTGCAGGTGATTGACGATACTCTCAAGGCTCGGCAGATTGCCCTTCATCGCCAAGCCAAACAGCGTGAGGCCGCGCTGGCCAAGAGCGCCCGCCTGACACTCGAGCAGTTGCACGAGCAACTGGCCGCCGGCGACGTGAAAGAATTACCGCTGATCATCAAGGCGGATGTGCAAGGCTCGGTGGAGGTTTTGGCGGACACACTGAACAAGTTGAGCACGGATAAAGTCAAAGTGAGGGTCATCCATGCCGGCGTCGGCGCCGTCACCGAGACGGACGTGTTGCTGGCCTCGGCTTCCAATGCGGTGGTCATCGGCTTCAATGTCCGGCCGGAGCGGAAGGCGACTGAACTCGCCCAGCTTGAACGGGTGGACATCCGCTTACACACCATCATTTACAACGTCACCGACGAAATCAAGAAAGCGATGACGGGCCTCCTTGCGGTGGTTTTCAAGGAGACGACATTGGGCCGGGCGGAAGTGCGGGACACCTTCCGCATCTCCAATGTTGGGACGGTGGCGGGTTGTTATCTCCAGGACGGCAAGATCACTCGGGAGGCGCCGATCCGCCTGATCCGTGATAGCGTGGTGGTTTTCCAGGGCCGTGTAAGGTCCCTGCGGCGGTTTAAGGATGATGTGGCCGAGGTAAGGTCCGGGATGGAATGCGGGATTGCGCTGGAGAACTACAACGACGTCAAGATCGGCGACGTGATCGAAGCCTTCGTGAAGGAAAGGGTTCCCGAACCTGCCATGGCCTGACGACCGTTAACGCTCAGGGGTGAATGCGATGCCCGTTGGTCTACTGACCCTGGAGATCCAGCTCCCTTACGCCCACTCCCTCAAGGAAAAGCGAGCCGTCTTGCGAAAGATGCGCGATAGGCTCCGGTCGCGTTTCAACGTGGCCGTTGCCGAGCTGAACCACGAGGACGTTTGGCAGCGCGCCACGTTGGGTGTGGCATCAATCTCCGATAGCCAGCCGCTGCTGGAATCCGTCTTCCGCCAGGTATTGGCCGAATCAGAAAAGATCCTGGGTGAGGACGTGGCGAATCATTTCGTGGAATTCTTCTGATTTTTCAATCGTCAATCGGCAATCAGCAATCGGCAATGAAGACCTGGTCCGCGGTTGCGGCCAAGGACCGCGCTGGCTGCCTCGCGGCGCGTTAAGAACTTCCAAAAGGTGTATGTTTCAATGACGGTTCCCGGACATCGGGCAGCGCGATTGGCAGACCGGATTCGCGCTGAAGTGGCGGAAATGATCTCGACAGAGTTGAAAGATCCGCGCATCGGGTTCACGACGGTTACGGGGGTGGACATGAGCGGAGATCTCCACCACGCGCGCGTGTCCGTCTCGGTGCTTGGGAGCGCCGACGCCCAGGAGAAATCGCTGGAAGGACTGACTTCCGCCGCAGGCTATATACGCCACGAGCTCGGCCACCGGCTCAGATTGCGGCGGACCCCCGAGTTGACCTTTGTGCTCGACCATGCCGGAGAGGAAAACGAAAGGCTTGAGATGCTGCTCCAGAAATTGAAGAACGAGCCGTAGCCGAAAATTGTCTGTTGTCCGTGGTCCGTCGTCCGTTGTGAGCGAATCCATGGCTCCCGCACCAAGCAACTGACTACTGACCCACTGACATCCAGTGCCCGAAACTAACTTATGATTGATGCTAATGCTGGAATTTCCGGGGTCCTCATCATTGACAAGCCCGCAGGGCTCACATCGCACGATGTCGTAGCGCGGGTGCGCCGGATTCTGGACATTCGCCAAGTTGGACACTTCGGCACGCTGGACCCCTTCGCCACGGGCGTGCTTCCAGTTTCGGTGGGAAAGGCGACGCGCTTTGCACAATTCTACTTGAAGTCGCGGAAGGCCTACGAAGGGACCATCCGGTTCGGGTTTTCAACCGATACCTACGACTCCACGGGTCAGCCGACCTCGGAAAGCTCGCCCGTGGTGCTTGATCGGGACGTTCTGGAAAAAATCTTTCGGGAATTCACCGGTCGTCTGATGCAGACGCCGCCGCCTTTTTCCGCTAAACACGTGGGAGGCGTGCGCGCTTATGAACTGGCCCGCCAGCAGAAGCCCGTTTCGCTGGCGCCGGTGGAAGTGGAAATTTACGCGCTCGAGCTGCTGGGAATTGAGAGGCAGGATGTCCAGTTCGCAGTGGAGTGTTCCGGCGGAACGTACGTCCGGTCATTGGCCCACGATTTGGGCCAGAAGGTTCGCTGTGGAGCGTACCTGGCAGGTTTGCGGCGTACGGGCGTGGCGGAGTTCAAGGAAAGCCAAGCCGTTACGCTCGACCGGCTCGCCGCAGCGGTCGAGGAAAAGAGGATAGAAAACTGCCTTGTGCCCCTCGAAGCTCTCCTGCCGGAATTTCCGGAACTTGTGGTTCGCGGACGCCAAGAGGTAGGCGTGCGGCACGGACACGCCTTCGAATTGGCGCAATCCGCGCGCGCCAGCCGAGGCGCCAATGCCGGCTGTTCACCAGTTGCTGCTTTGCTGAAAATCCTGAATGGCGAGCGGCGTCTCATCGCTATCGCCCGCCACGTGGACGGTAGCGTTTACCATCCTGACCTTGTTTTGGTTTAACAGCAGGAGGCAGTGGGCAATGGGCGGTATTTGGATAATTTTAATCTGCGTAATATGCCTCGCCAGCCTGTTTGGCCTGTATGTCTACGCCTGGAGTATTCCCACCCTCCAGCTTTTCGGGCCTGCTCTTTTGCGTGGCCCTGCGGCTGGAAATCGAATCGCCCTTACCTTCGACGACGGCCCCTGCTCGAGCTATACGGGACAGATTCTCGACATTCTGCGCTGCCATGATGTGAAAGCCACATTCTTCGTCTGCGGGCAGAACGTAGAGCGCTGTCCGGAGATTCTGCGGCGCGTTCAGGCAGAGGGCCACACCATCGGGAACCACAGCTATTCCCACCCGTTTCCTTTCTTCCGGAGCCGCGCGTTCTTCGCGCACCAGATTGACCTCACGCAGGAGGCAATTGAAAAGGTAACGGGCGAACGCCCAAAGTTTTTTCGACCGCCCTTCGGTGCGCGTTGGCTGGGGCTTCATCCCGTGTTGAAGCAGCGGGGCCTACGGTTGGTGAACTGGTCAGACACCGGGTATGACTGGAAGCTCGAGGCGGAACGAATGGTGCGCGAAACACTCAAGACTTTGGGCCCGGGATCCATCATCCTGCTCCATGACGGCCGCAGAGCCTATCCCCCAGAAAGAGTGGACCGGTCCGCAACCGTGAAGGCGCTGCCCGCCATCCTGGACGGCGCCGTGAAAGCCGGCTTCACTTTTGTCAGCTTGGAAGAGTTGCTGGCGACGGAGAATTAACTTGAGGGCGAGAGGCGCCTCTCCGTAGCACTAGTCTTCAACTTCTTCGCGTGCCGGGAAGAGAAGCAGATCCTTCGTCCGCCGCGGCGGACTCAGGATGACATGTCCCGCCGCGGCGGGAGCGGGGCGCAGCGTAGCGAAGAATCTGCTTTTGGTTGCGGCTGTGCCGCGCTGTGATGCTGACGTATCAGAAGTCAGCTTGGAGACTCACTTACGCTTTGCCTTAGCTTCAATATAAGTGGAAAAGGAATCGGGTTTGCCTGGAGGCGCAATCTCGAATCTGAGGGTCAGGGTATCGCTGCCGGTTTTAACGTAGGTTAAGCGGAATCTGGGGTTGGAAGGCAACACATCGCTGACAAACTCGATCGTCTTCCGGTCCGGGGAGATCGTAATCGAGTAGTTTATTACGTGCCCTTCATTATCAAAGTAGATGGCCCGCAGCGGCGCGCTGTCAGAGTCTTTATATACCACCGTCAGATCTTCATGCCGAGATGCAGGACGGTCTTTGGTGGGCGGATAAGCAGCATAACTCTTTCGTACCAAAATGCGGTTCTGCAAACCAGGATGAAATGAGAATTCGCCTATTCCTTGGCCGGGTTGCCCTCCGCCTTCGCCAACCCAGTCGCCGAAGAGGAACTCGAAGCGGGCCCACCCGCTTGTCGTTTCTTGGGCGCTGCTCGCGATGGTTCGAGGCAAAAGTCCGGCTACTGTAATAAGAAGTAATACGCGCACCGTGCGATTCATTATTGCGGCTCCTGATATCGAAAGCTTATCACAATTCGAGTCGGCAAGAGGAGTTCAAGCGGCCTGCCTCCCGAGGGCATCATGAATGAAATTGTTTGGATAGGAATAGATGTGGGCGGAACTAAGACAGCAATCGTTACTTCTGCAAACCCGCCGGCTGTCTTGGGCCGAACGGAGTTTACCACCCTTCCGGCGAAAGGCGCGGATCGAGCTCTTAAGCTGGCCAAGGGAGGGATTCGCGTCCTGCTTGCTCAGCAAGGGCTCGAGATATCAGCCATCAAGCGGATTGGCGTGAGTTGCGGCGGCCCGCTGGACCGAATCCAAGGCGTTATCCAATCGCCCCCCAATCTTCCCACCTGGGATAACGTCCCAATCAAGGCAATTATGGAGGAAGAATTTGGGGCTGAGTGCCAGGTGGAGAATGACGCCAACGCAGGCGCCGTGGCGGAGCATCGCTTTGGCGCTGGCCAGGGAACACAGAATATGGTCTTCCTAACCATGGGAACGGGCCTCGGTGCGGGGATCATCACGGATGGCCATCTCTATCACGGCACTAACGACTTGGCGGGGGAAGTCGGCCACATCCGCCTGACGCGGACTGGACCGGTCGGACATAACAAAGCGGGCTCCGCCGAAGGGTGGGCGAGTGGTGGAGGCATAGCCCATTGGGCGGCCCAGGCGGTTGCCAGAGCCGCAAAGAACAAGCAAAGAACCACGCTCACCAAACTTCTTCAGTCCGGTAAGGCGGTGACGGCGCGGGATGTGGGTTTAGCCGCACAGAGGGGAGACCGCATTGCCGTTGAAATCATCCAATCAACAGGCCGGCGGCTGGGTGCGGTGCTTGCCATTCTGGTTGACTTGCTGAACCCGGAACGAATCGTGATCGGAGGCCTCGCCATGCGGCTGGGCGACTTGCTGCTCGAACCGGCTCGTTCAGTCATGCGACGAGAAGCGCTAGCCCCTGCGGTGGCAAGCTGCGAAATCGTCCCAGCGGCGCTCGACGAACGCATTGGTGACGTGGCGGCCCTTTGTGTTGCCCTGGGCTTCTAGACGGGCAGGTGTCAGGTTTCAGGGGCCAGGTGTCAGGGGAATTGTGAATTATGAATTGGGCAGTGCTTGGTGTTTACTGCTTACTGCCTACTGCTCTTCCCTAGCCCCTTTTTCGACGGACTACGGACTACTGACTTCTTTGCAGAGGGAATACATATGCGCCACGACATCGCTCTCCTGATTGCTACTTCGATCCAGGAAAGTCTGAAAGTGAAACAAGCCCTGCTCGACGACAAAGACATCCTGAGCCTTATAGCCACTGTATCAAAGCAATTCGTGTCGGCCTTGAGCCGGGGGCACAAAATCCTGCTCTTCGGTAACGGCGGCAGCGCGGCCGACGCTCAACACATTGCCGCGGAATTTGTGGGCAGATTCCAGATGGAGCGAACCCCTCTCCCCGCTCTCGCGCTGACGGTTAACACCTCTGCACTCACCGGAATCGGCAACGATTACGGCTATGAGAATGTATTTGCCCGGCAGGTGGAAGCCCTGGGAGGAGAAGGAGACATTGCGGTCGGCATTTCAACCAGCGGAAAGTCTCCCAACGTGTTGAAGGCGCTGGCGACGGCGAAAGCCAAGGGCTTGGTCACCATTGCCCTTACGGGAAGAGACGGAAGCATGCTGAAGGACGTGGCACGCTACTGCATTTGCGTCCCGGCAGATTCAACTCCTCGCGTCCAGGAAGCACACGTCCTTATTGGGCACATTCTTTCCCAGATCACCGAGTTGGAGCTATTCGATAAGTGAGGGTTTGCGCTTCTTGGAGGGTTTCGCTCAAAGATAAAGTAGTAAAGCACCGCCGAAGTCTCGCCATGCGGGGGGGGCGCAGTCGAATCCATTGCCATGTTATTCAGAAATCGCATTACTGGCTGCGCGTCGCAGCCTCTATGACCTCCTCCGGCGAAGCCGTGCCCGTACCTTTCTTCATGACGGTAATCGATGCCACAAGATTGCCGAAGCACGCCGCGGCGACGGGGTCACCTGTCACCGCCATGGTTAGCGCCGTCCCGGCAGCAAAGCTATCCCCGGCGCCACAGATGTCCACCGGGTTCTCAACCGCGCGGGCTTTGGCCCACGTTTCTTTGCCTTCTTCCACCACCAGGGCGCCCCGGGGCCCGTGCGTCACCATCACCGCCCCTGCTCCCAGGTGTTCGCGCAGCCGCCTGAAATCGACATTCCCAAAAAGTTGCTCACAGGCCGCTTCGGCCTCCGCGCGATTAGGCTTGAGCATCACTTTCCGGAACAGGTGCAGTCGTTTTCGAGAGTCCACTAGAAACACCTTGCTGGTATACCTTCCCGCAAGCTCGATAATTGAGTCACGGAGCGCAGGGGTAACCACGCCGCCGGCAGCCGTCTCTGCCTGGTCGGCGACAAGAACAAGGTCAAAACCCTCGATCGCGGAAACAAGGTTATCAATGACTCTCTTTTCCGCCTCCAGGGGAAGCGGCTTCGTGGAGATGAAGTCCACTCTTGGTTGGTCTTCAATGCCGGTTTGACTGTTCAAGAGCTTGGTGTAGGTGAATGTCTGCCAGCGGCGGATTTCCACCATCAGGCTGGCGGAGATTCCCCGCTCGTTCAAAGCCCGGACCAACTCAAATCCAAAACCATCGTCGCCGCGGATTCCCAGGACGGCTACTTGCCCAGTTCCCAAGGCGGCCAGGTTATTGGCCACCGTCCCGCCCCCGCCCGGAGTGACCTCTGTGGAGACGATGCCGAGCCGAGGGATCCCCGTTTCACGGGATGGTTCCGAGGCGGCGGGATCGTAAGTGCACCAGCGATCCAGGCAGATGTCTCCCACCACCAGTGCCTTGAGTTTCTTAAAGCCGTCCAGAATCTCCGCTGTCGTCATGTGAGCTCCAGTAAGGTGCGTCGCAGGGCAGGCACGGTCGCCCGATGGTCACCGCAGAAGTAAAAGCTTTCTCCCCCATCCGCCACCGTCCTGACCAGGATCGTCTTGTAGGGTCGGAAATAGTATCCGGGGTCACTCTTCGGCAATTCATGGTGGATGTCACCCTGAATTGGGACAAGGTCAAAGACCGCCGTCGTAAAGTGCGTGATCGCGCGCCCTCGCTGATGAGCCACGTTGCGAGCCATGGCCAGGGCCTTCAAATAGACCTCCGGGCTCATGATGGCGGAACCAAAATCGAGCATGATTCCCCCCTCGAGGTCTTCAACCGACTTCGCGAAGATCAGGAAGTCACGGTAGCTGGCTGCGCCGAGGGCTGCCCCATCACAGTTCGGGTGCTCATGGGTGATGTCATATCCGATGCCCACATGCACCGTAGCGGGAATAGAAAGTCGGTAAGCCGTGGCAAAGATGCTCACGCTCTTGTGCGGGAAGGCGCTGGTTTCGATCCGCCGCCCAACGTTTTCACCCAACCCCAGGGAGAGGTCCGCGGCTTCGCGAATCACCTCGTTCAACTCCCCTGTCTCCCGCCACAGGCCAAACTCGCCGCTTCGAATATAACGGGCCACGCTCTCGGTGGTCGCGCCGACTCGGGCCAGCTCATAATCATGAATCGCGCCCGCCCCATTCATCGCGATATGTGTCAAATAGCCACGTTCCAGCAGGTCGATAATGTAACGGCTCACACCCGCTTTAATGACATGCGCTCCCATCATCAGGATGCGGGCTGCCCCCTTCTCCTTGGTAGCGGCGATCCTCCGGGCTACCTCCCTTAGTTGGGGATGCGCGAAGTCCGGTGCCGGGCCCTCGAGCGGCAGAAGATAGTCAAGCTTCATGTCGTGGACGCGGTCGCTCAGAGGCTTGATCAAAAGGCGTGAACGGTCGAATGTTTCATACTTGGATTTCATGTCTTACCATCACCTCGGAAATAAAGCGCTGAAGAGCTGTTCGCGGCAAAGGAAATTCGGAACGATGAAATCTGCACCCGCTTTGACCAGCCGCTCCCGCTTCCACGGGTTTACGACCCCGCATTGGGGTTCATCCGTCGCCACACCCACTGCGACACCACCGGCATCTTTGACGTTCTTGATTTCAACGTATCCGTCGCCGAATCCAACCAAGTTTTCCCCACGGCACTCCATGGAAGAAAGCATCTTGCGGATGAGAATTTCCTTGGAAAAGCTCTTGTAATCGTCCAGGGCGCCGTAAATGCGGCCGTCAAAATATTGCTCGATTTCCAGTAAGCGGGCTTCTTCAAGCGTGTAAACCTGGTCCGTCCCACTCGCGCAATAGAGTTTTAGACCCCGCTCTCTCATGCTCTCGAGGAAGGCGCGAGCGCCGGGGACGAGGTATTGTTCGGAAGAGACTTTTCCCTGGCGTAGGTCTTCTCTGCGATGCTGAATCTTCTGCATCAGGCGATCGTGATACATGCGCTTGTATTGGAGAGGCGCCAGCGGCTTGCCACCCCTTTGTTTCACCTGCTGGGTCAATTCGATCATCTGGTAGATGGTCTGCTCGCCCGTGAGACGTGCCACGAAATCGACCACGAGTGCCCGCAAATCCTCTTCGCTCTCCCCGGTCTTCAGTTCCGCCATGATTTCGACCATCATGGGGACCATGACGTCCACCCAGCCCGTGCGAATCAGGGACAGTGTTCCATCAAAATCAAACAGCGCTACCTTGGCAGGGCCGGCCGAAACACTCTGACGGAGGATTTCAAGCGTGTCGATCCGGACGGTATTTCCCTCCTGATTATCAGTAGGACTCTCACTTTTCAATGTGCTGACCAACTCCCGTCCCTTTCCAGCCCAATACCGACGGGCATAAACTGTGAAGACAAAGGCGCCTGCTGCAAAGAGTCACGGTTGGGAAAAAGTAACAAGGCCGATTTGACCGGAGGTGGTTCCGAGCCACGATACCCACTCGAAACCCAGCCTGAAGCTGAACTTGCGTCATGACGTACGCGAGGGTCTTGAAATCTTTTTCGTATCTTCGGCTGGCATGGACCCTTGCTCGCAGCAGGCGGCGGGCGAACCCACGATGCCTCCGCCTCAAAATCAGGGGTGATGATACACCAACTGAAAACCGCATGTCGATACCACGTATCGCGCAAGCCAAAATGTGACGGCTGGAGGCTAGGGACTGGGGGCTGGGGACTAGGGAAAGGCAGACCACCAACATGCAGCCCTGGTTATGGTGGCCTTCTGCTCACCGCCTACTGCTTACTGCCTTCCGTTCTTCCCTAGCCCCAATCGGAAAGGCGTGCAAAAGACGCTGAGTTGCGGTAGCATCTGGACGATATCTCACAAATTGAAAGCAAAAGGAGGTTCTTATGGAAGAGAGAAAGTCAATTTCCATCACGAGTCTAATCACGATTCCAGCTTTGATTACCCTAGGCGTTACCATCCTGCGCTTGGTGGGTGAGCTTGAACGCTGGCCGAAACCGTGGTTCAGCGCGGCGGCAGGTGGGGGAGGTGCCATCATTGGCATCTCCTGGCTGCCGATCATCTTTGGTCCCTATTTCGCCTTGAAGTTGGCCGGGGTCGGCGACCGGCCCTCGAGCGTGGGTAAGGCCGTGGGATTCGCGGTCTTGGGATTGGTGGTCTTTGTTCTAGGCGGCTTGTTGATTGGGGCAACGTTCTCGCACCCCTCGATTCTGACCCTGGTAGCGTTCCTGGTAACGTTGGCTGCAGCGTTCATTCCCGGTATCGGTTGGCGTTCATTGGGGAACACTTTGCTCGCTTACGCCTTTGCTGCCCGCATCCCGGTCCTGATCGTGATGTTCTTCGCTATGCGCGGGAATGGCGGCCAGGGCTGGGGAACGCACTACGACGTCGCAGCGCCCATGTTCGCCCAAGCCTCTTTTGCCAGGAAGTTCCTTTACGAGGCTATCCTGCCTCAGATGACCTTGTGGATTGGTTGGACGGTTGCGGTGGGCGCCGTCATCGGTGTCCTCGTTGTTGCCGTCGTGCGCCGGGGAAAACAAGCGGCGCCGGCTGCGGTGTAAGCGCCGAGCATCCCGGACGCTTTATTTGCGGACAACGTAGAGACTGTCTCCGATTAACCTGAATTCCCAAGCTGGAGCCGTCTGTCATCCTGAGCCCGCCGTGCTTTCGGGCGGGCGATCCCGCTGCAGCGGGACTGAGTTGTCTTTTGCCCTTAGCATCCAGCGACAGACTGCACGGACGCTTCGCGGAGTTTACCCTGATCCCGCCGGGGCGGGAGAACGGGCTCAGCATGACAGCATTCGCGCACAGCGCGCGGCGCTGATTCGGCCCCGCCCTGTGGGATGGCCCTACACGAAGAGCCGCATCCTACTCATGTGTGCTCACGCTCTCTCTTCTTTTCCGCTCCTCGTTTCACTCGCGCCATCAAATCTCTGAGCCTCTGCCTCTGCTGCCGTTCACCTTCGTCTTTTGGTTCGGCCTGGGGGCGAGGGACCCGCCAGGTGAGCTGACCTGAGAGCGGCCCTTCAGGGTAGGCTCCTGGATCAAAGAGCGTGTAGTTTTGGAATAAAGTGGGCTCTTCTTGATAGCAAGACCAGACGGCCCGGCGCAGCAAGTCGGGGTCGCCTTCGTCCAGGAGATTAATCATCCGGACCTGTTGCCGAAAGCGCGCAATGTACTCCATGGGCAGGTTGAAGAGATAGGGAGTGAGAGCCTGGGCACCGATGATTCGCCTGCGCTCGTCCACACCATTTTCGAGCAGCATGAGGAGAGCATCGCCCGTCTGGTGTCCCTGCGACTCCGGCCCGAAGAGCACCAGATACCTGATGTTCGGGTTGGCAACGATGTTGCAAATGAGCTTTTCGATGCCGATGTTTTCAGTTTGGATGGTACCGGAGAGGGCAGCTCCACTTTCCAGACCAACTCGGACCAGGTTCTCAATATCCGGCGGAATCTTTTCTTGGTCGTAAATTAAAATCACCGCGACAGCGAAGGGCGAGTAGTCATTGCCGCGCAGATAGCGCCCCTCTTCAGGCGGATAGTTGGAAGCTGGCTCCGCCTTCAACATAGCTTCTCCCCCTCGCCTTGAGCAAAGGCTTGAAGCCGCGCTCGCAGCTCGTCGCGGACGCGGCGGAAGGCTGTCAATATTTCTTCTTCGGAGCCTTGCGCCGCGGCGGGATCTTCGATGCTCCAATGAATACGTTTTGTTTTCGCCGGGAAGAGGGGGCAACTCTCCTTGGCGTTATCGCAGACCGTGATCACGTAGTCGAAATCCTGCCCTGCAAATTCATCCACCGATTTGGACCGGTGACCGGAAATGTCGATCCCCACCTCGCGCATCACGGCGATGGCCTCGGGTCGCACATGGCTCGGCTTGGTGCCGGCGCTGAAAACCTCGTAGACATTTCCCGCATCATGGCGAAGTAACCCTTCCGCCATTTGACTGCGAGCCGAATTGCCCGTGCAAAGGATGAGGACTCTCACTGATTTCCCTCACTGTCCGTATAACTGTCTAACAAGCCGTGCCTTCGCGAAATGGAGCAGGAGTGGGGGATTACCCACGAACCAGTTGAACTGCGTTGGCGCCCTCCCGAGGTGACGTGAAGTACGAACGCTGAAAGCGGAGAGCAACTCCCACCAGCCCAATCAGTACTGGCACCTCGACGAGCGGACCGATCACCGCCGCAAATGCGGCCCCGGAATTGATTCCAAATACCGCCACAGCCACGGCGATAGCCAGCTCAAAATTGTTGCTGGCCGCGGTGAAGGAGAGGGTCGCCGTCTTGGGATAATCAGCTCCCAGCTTCCTGCCCATATAGAAGGAAACCAGGAACATCACCACGAAGTAAATCAGCAGGGGCAGTGCGATCCGCAGAACGTCGAGCGGTAATTGAATGATGTATTCACCCTTCAGGGAAAACATCACCACAATCGTGAAGAGCAAGGCGACAAGCGTAAGCGGACTGATGCGGGGAATAAACCTCTTCTCGTACCATTCCCGCCCACGCAGACGAAGCAGGGCAAAGCGGGTGAGCATGCCGGCAAGGAAAGGAATCCCCAAGTAGAAGAAGACGCTCTGCGCAATCTGCTTCATTGACACATCCACAACTGCGCCTTTCAGACCAAGCCAGGTCGGCAATACGGTGATGAAGAGCCAGGCATAAACCGAGTAAAACAAAACCTGGAAAACCGAATTAAAGGCTACAAGTCCCGCGGCATATTCAGTGTCGCCCTTCGCAAGTTCGTTCCAGACAATCACCATCGCGATGCAACGGGCCAGTCCGATCATAATCACACCGACCATATAATCGGGATGGTTCCGCAAGAAGGTAACGGCGAGGGCGAACATGAGAACGGGGCCGATCACCCAGTTCTGCACGAGTGAAAGAAGCAAAACGCGTTTGTTTCGGAAGACTTCCCCAAGCTCTTCGTAGCGGACTTTTGCCAGGGGCGGGTACATCATAAGAATCAAACCGGCTGCAATAGGAACTGACGTTGTGCCCACCTGGAAGGCCGTAAGGGTCCGAACGAGACTGGGCAGCAGATAGCCAGAGATCACGCCCAACGCCATGGCAAGGAAAATCCAAACGGTAAGAAATCGATCAAGAAAAGAGAGCCTTCGCGTAAGATGTGCTGACATACTTCAATGCCTCTTCCTCTCAGTATTGCCTCCGTGTCCTCCGTGGTCAGAAGCGCCTTGGAGTGCGGCAGCTTGCTGCCGCTTTTGCGGCTCGAGCTTGCTCGTGCCGCTCCCGGAAGCAAGCTTCCGGAAAAAGAAAGCGGCAGCAAGCTGCCGCACTCCAAAGCAACTACTTCCCGCAGCAGCTCGGACCTCAGCACGATGGGCTCGGTTTCTTCGCCCGCACGAAGGCGCTCATGAACTTGCCATCGACCAGGGGCGCGATCGCCTCCACGTCAATCCCCGCGCTCGAAAGCGATTCGCGCGCATCCGCAACGCGGTAAATCCGGGTCGGTTCGATGCCGACGACCTCAAATCCTGCCCTCATGAGTTTGGCAAGGTATTCGCTCTCCTCCAGCGCCCCGGCCATGCAGCCTACCCATAACTCTACGCTTCGCCGAATCTCAGCGGGAACTTTCCCGCGCACCACAATATCGGAGACGGCGAATCGCCCACCCGGCTTGAGCACGCGAAACGCTTCCCTCAACACTCGGTCCTTGTCGGCGGAGAGGTTGATGACACAATTCGAGATGATGACATCGACGGAGTTATCGGGCAGTGGAATGTTCTCAATTTCACCCTTCAGGAATTCTACGTTCTCAACTCCGGCTTTGCGCTGGTTTTCGCGGGCCAGCGCCAACATCTCATCCGTCATGTCCAGACCGTAGGCCTTGCCGGTCGGCCCCACCCGCTTGGCGGACAACAGCACATCAATGCCCCCGCCTGATCCCAGATCGAGCACGGTTTCGCCGGGCTTCAGCTCGGCCAGCGCGGTTGGGTTTCCACACCCCAACGAAGCGAGGAGAGCTTCCTCGGGGATTTGGCTGGTTTGGCTGCCATCGTAAAGGTTCGAGGTGATGGGGTCAGGACAACCGTCCGAAGCCGGCGCCGTTCCGCAACAGGAACTCCGGCCCTGGATGACACGCAGGGCCGCCTGCCCATACTTCTCTTTCACCACTTGCTTGATATTTTCAACGCTCATTTGCTTCGCCTTTCCTGGGCTCAATGCCGCACAATAGGTGGGTTTTTGGCCACTTTTTGGCTTTGATTTGAGTTCGTTTGCCTTCAAGAACCAGTTCGTTTTTAGCCCCTGAAAACGCTAACTCCTGTGTTTTCAACACATTCTTAGGTTCGTTCCCACTATTTAGTATCTTTTTTCTGTTTTCTACGCATTTTCCTCTGCCCCCGCGCCGATCTGCAACCCCCTTCGCGCGCTCGATGGCAAGCCTTCTCATGGGACCACTCACATAGGCTACCATGTGTCAGTTCTCCTGTCAAGAGCGAAGTGCGGGAGGCGGAAGGGCGGGTGTCAAGGGCCAGGTGGCAGGCTACAGACGCAGGGTGCGGGGGGAGCATAAGCGCTGACTTAGTTGATTTCGTGTCGCTCCAAGCCCGTCGGCGGACGGGCTTTCGGGCGACCTCGAAGCTTATAGCGCCTATGGGACGAAGCCCCATGAGCGCTAAGGTCAGCCGTGCTCAAATGGCCCCAGCAGGGGCCAACGGTGAATAGCCGCAGGTTTTAACCTGCGGATAACGGAACGCACAGAACTACGCAACGCCAACGGGGTTGACGGGTCAATGGTTCGGCCCCTCCAGGGCCGGAATGCTTTCTGGGCTTCTGTTTCCGTAGGTTTCATCCGTCGGCTGACGGGCTACTCACCGTGTCCCGCTTCGCGGGACGGGAATGGCGCCGGAACGATAGAAATAGTTCTTATCTTAGCGCCTATGGGACGAAGCCCCCAGCTCGAGTCCCCTCTCCTTCCTTCATCCCCCTTTCATAAAACTTTTGACGGAACCTGGCTTCCCTTTGAGGCTTGCACGATCAAAACCAGGTCTCCGGGTTTAACGGCTTTGTTGCGAGTGCAACACTCCGCATAGAGGAAGTTAAGAAGCTCCTGGAGTGCCTCGGTATTCGCCGTGTACCAAAGGAATGTGCCCTCCCGCCGGACTTTGACCAGTTCCTCGTTCTTGAGCTTGTCGAGATGATGGGAAAGGGTTGAAGCAGGGATGCCCAGCTCGTCCTGAATATCTCCCACCACCAATCCCTGGGGATGCGCGGTGAGCAGGAGTTGCATGATGCGCAAGCGAGGCTCGGCCCCCATGGCGGCAAACATGTCCGCGTAGCGTATGACTCGCTCAGTGTCGTCGGCGGTTTTCATATTTCCATTATACCGGAAATAGCGAATCCGTCAAGGGGCTCCCGCCCTCGTTCCAGGGTTTCGTCAAAGTCGGAGTGGCCGGGCCGCCAGCCAGATTACCGGCGAGTGGGCGGGCAGTGAAGGGAAAGGCACTTCACGTCGGGCTTCCCACCTCTACGAGTAGCCCGTGACAAGTCCAAGTGGCGCCCACTTGACGCGAAGCCGACTTAGCAGGCCAGATCCCTAACAGCGCCGGAACTATCCGCGTGGGCACAACTTGCAGTGAAACGAGCCAACAAATTCCTCCGCGACCGCTTGAGAGTAATTTCCGAGTACCCGACCATCCGGGAGTTGCAAGCCTTCCATTTGCACGGCTGCTTCAATCCGAGTAGTAAATGTCCTCGAACTTTGCAGCTGTTCTTTTCGTATACTGTTCTGTCTTGGAGATGCGTCGCGCTTGTCAGGGCAATGTTCCACAGTTCCTGCGCACGCTGCAATACGCCTTCTTGAGTTTGTAGGAATAGAAGGATCCTGGACACGACGATTGCGGTGCCCCTGCGCCCATCCCGATCAAAGAAGAAAGCGCACAAGCGATGGCCGCAGGTTCCGTGCAGCCCGTCGCAGGAGGGCCGCGTGAAAAAGGCACGTTTTTGGCTTCTTGTCTCACTGGCGGTCGCCTCTCGTGTCGTGTCGTTCTTCTTCCTAAAGGCGGCGCCCGCCTACGTTATTGTTCCTCGGAGCTTTGTTGGGGGTGGGTTGCAGACCCTACCGGCGCTACTTGATCTGGTCGTGCCGGTGATTGTCATTTATTGTCTCTGGCCGGGGCGCCGTTTCGATGGAAGGACGATCCAATCTGGAAGACTGGCCATTTGGGATGCCATGTCTTTCTTGTTGTTCCCACTGGTAGCTGGATTGTCGCTGTTTGCCTACCAAGCTGCATGGCAGATCTTGCCGAATGTCACGCTGGCCACTTTTCTCCGCTGGCTGCAATTCATAACCAGTTACCTCGCCTGGAACATGTTGCTGGACGAGGTATCCGTGAAAAGCCGTTGGCAAAGGGTTGCGATCGTGCCGACTCTAGTACTAAGCCTCGGTCTGCTGCAGGATGCATTCCCCGGCGAAGATCCGTTTCTTGTTCTGCTCAGCGTGGGGCTAACACTGACCTGGACAGTTCTGGCCTTCCGACGCCGATACTGCCAATCGCCGCTCGTCGCCACGGTGGCGGCCGCCATCGTCGGTGGCGTCAGCTGCCTGCTCGTCGTAATGGCGCCATCGGATTCTCTTTTCCCTCCTTTGTTGCTGCTGATTGCTTTCCTGGTCGGTGCACTCACCATCCCCAGCCGTCGTTGGTGGCCGCGGTGGGTAGCCTTGGCAAGCATCGCCGCGGTTGGTTTGCTCCTCAGTTTGGCGGTTCCAAGGCTTCTTCCGCCCGCAAAGAGGGCTGACTTTCTCACGCAAGAACCGCCGCCGTCTCACACCGAACAAATCGAAGGTGTCACGGTTCGTTATGACGATGTTCGGGTGCGTAACGTCGCAATACGGCTGGCGCATGTCTTGGCCGCTGCCAACCAAGTCAGCCAGGAAGCGTATGGCATCTCGCCACAAGCGGATGAGCTGGTCGTCCGGGGTTTTGAGGAAGGAGGATTCCAAGCGGAGTTTCCCCATAGGATTCGCGGCAACTTTGTCTCGCAACGCTATGTTGACTTGTGCCTCGACAGCTCGTTTCTGAACGGTCCGAATGCATCCATCCACTTTCCCGATCCTGTGAATGCGATTCTGCATGAATATGGTCATCTTTACGGGACTGTGCTCTATCTGCCTTGGGTGATGGGAGGGACGGAAGAGGAGGGGTGGGCGACATTCAGCGCCACTCGTCTCTCCCGCCGGCTCTATGAGCGCTTCGGATCTGGTCTGTGGAATCCCCCATACAACTACGCCGCCCGTGCGGACGCGATCACACGGTCGAATCTTGCTGGCCATCCCGTTTACTGGTCACATCCTAACGAATATGGAGGCTTTCGCCTGTGGTACTTGCTGAGTCAGCGAGACAGCGAAGCGGCGATCTACCGCAAACGATGGGGCCTTACCCGGCGTGATGGCCGTGGCTGGTGGTTGCAGATCAATGATCCCGACGCCGCAAGACAGCTGGCCAGGGCGTTGGGCTTTGCAGATTTCGTCTCCTTTGGCTCGGGCAAGGTAGTCCGCTACGACCAGGTGTATGCATTGCAGGATCTGCAACCGGTGGGCGAGCTGCTAGGCTGGACTGAGGACAAAGTCAGAGCGAACTACGCCAGGGATGCCAATCGGCTCATCGATCCGACAGTCAGAGTGCCCGCACGGAGACCTCTTGTCTTGGATATGGCGTTATCTTTGGCCTTGCTGGCACTGTTTGTTGTGATGAAGAGAGTCATACCCAGTCATGGTCCACCGGGGGAACTTCGGTAGGACCGAAGACATTTTCAAGTCACAATCCCCCGCGGACAATGCGTAGAGTCAGCTATCGTCGTGCGTCGGTAGCGCCCGAGCGACGGCACCCCGAAAGTACTCACCGATTCTGACGCACAGGGTTCAGCCGTGGTTGCGATTTTGACCTGTCAGATGAATTGGAAAACCAGGGTGACTGGAGACAGATTTTGCGTTTGTGGGCGGCGAGAAAGCCCTCCGTACAACCAAAAAGGATTGTGCCCGAGAAACCACAGGTTTCTATCGGGAGTGCTCGGGCGGCACGAAAGCCGAGGTGCAAACGGATCCTGATCGCCCGAGCATTCCCGATAGAAGCGTTTGTACTAAGCCGCTGCGCTGAGGCTATGGCGATTGAATGTAGAGGGTCCTTGGCGAAAAGGTGGGTAGAAGGGATTGGACCGGCTTGGTGATGGGCAGAGGGTTGAGATCGGGCTGGGATGAAGCCATGGCTACCGGGGTTTTGCTAGCTCCGAAGAGAAAGTCCAGGTGGCCGAGACACACGTCGGGGGTGAGACTCGATGAGTCGCAAGCGAGGGCCGGAGGGAAGCAGCACTGCCAGGTTGAGTTCATCAAGAGCTATCCATGGAGACGGGCTGGGAGAGCCAAGCAGCCTGGAGCACGGAAACGGCGGCGAGCCATTCGACAATCCGTAGGATGCCGGTGCCACAAACGGGGCAGGCATGGGCTGCGAAATAGCGATCGGGCCTCTTAGCTCCACCAGCATGACTCAGTACCCGCCGATGCAGCGCTGAACCGTCCCGACCGAAGTTCCAAACTGCGCCGCTAGAAGGCGTAGGCTCCCCTGTTGATTCCGGTATGCGTCGGCGATGGGCTTGCTCCCCTGCCAGACGTGCCCAACGCTTATTTGCTCGGAGAGGGTTTCGCGAGCTATGAACTCGCTGGCCGTCGACTGCGCATCGGTCCTGGCTTCCGGCGCCACACATGGACCCAACTGCGCGGCGCCGAACCCCCCCTGCAAGGAGTTACCCTGTACCTGACCGATTTCACCCCCCTGCACAAGACTCTGCGGCTAAGGCTGCATGCGGGCCGGAGAACGTCAAGTTTGAAGTGAAACTAGTGGATCAAAGCCAACAGCCCATGTTCAATCCAGAAAGTGGCAAAGCCGTGGTCTACATTCTCCAGGACTATCCCAGAGGGCCAATGGTGCGCCTATTGACGACGAGAATGGGCGTTGATGGCGCCTGGGTAGGGGCGAATGAGGGTCGTTCCTACTTTGGCTTCGTGATCGATCCTGGAGTGCATCACCTTTGCGTGAGCGGGCAATGGAGTAGGTTGATTTCTCCACCACTTATCGCACTGCATCGTGTCGTGGCGAAGGCAGGGGGAACTTACTACTTCCGCGTGCGGTTCCCTACCTCAGGGTTAGGAGGATTTAATCTCGGCCTTGAGGCTGTGGATGAAGACGAAGGGCAGTTCCTGCGACAGACTTCTATGTACAGTACCTCGCATCCCAAATAGAGCGGATTTGCCGAGGGGGAGCAGCAAGCTGGAGGAACGCGATTACGCCCCCTCCGGGCGTGAACGCCACCGGACGGCAGAGCCGGTGCGGGCTCAGCATTGACCGCGAGCGTCTGCCAGCCGATGAGAAGGCCAGGATTTGAAGCTGAAAGCTGCGGACCTGCAAAACAGGTCCGCGCTCTGAAGCTTGCCAAGGAGAGACTCCAGCCACAAACCGGCTTCCAGCACCGAAAGAGAATTCCTAACTCATTGATGTGGTTGGTCGGGGCGCGCGGATTCGAACCGCGGACCTCTTGCGCCCAAGGCAAGCGCGCTACCAGGCTGCGCCACGCCCCGAAATGGAATACCATTTCATTTTGCCAAGCTTCTTTCGGGGTGTCCAGTGCGAATCACGGCGTCGGGTGCTGCAAAGGCGGTCCCGCCGCAGCGAGTATTTCTGAGCGAGCCGGGATCCCTCTCTCTCCGAAGAACGCGCTCCCGATGCGGTCAGGAGGAGAGAGCACACCCGTTCTCAGTGCAGTCCACAAGGCCGCACCGATTTGGCGACCTGGTGTATGATTCTCCCAGCCCCGAGAGGGGAAGGAATCGTGTTTGTTGAGGGCTTTGAGAAGGGGGTGCAGAATGGCTCGAAAGAAGATCCTGATGCTGGTTGGGGACTACGTTGAGGACTATGAAGTCATGGTGCCGTTTCAGGCTTTGCAGATGGTTGGGCACACCGTTCATGCGGTCTGCCCGGATAAGAAGGCAGGAGCAACGGTCCGGACGGCCATCCACGACTTCGAAGGCGATCAAACCTACAGCGAAAAGCGGGGGCATAACTTCGCGCTCAACGCCAGCTTCGACGAGGTGAAGCCGGAGGATTATGACGCTCTGGTAATACCGGGTGGACGCGCGCCCGAATACCTCCGCCAGAATGAGAAGGTTATCGAGATTGTGCGGCACTTCAGCGATGCCGGCAAACCCATTGCGGCCATCTGCCATGGGGCTCAGATTCTTGCCGCCGCCGGGATATTGAAGGGCCGAACCTGCAGTTGTTATCCCGCCGTTTCGCCGGAGGTGATGACGGCAGGCGGCGCTTACGTTGACCTGCACATGGATGAAGCGCACCTTGACCTAAACCTTGTCACGGCCCCGGCATGGCCTGCTCACCCGGCATGGCTTGCAACGTTCCTGCGAGTGTTGGGGACCAGAATCGAGCCCTAAGGGCAGTGACGTGTGACGAGTGACAAGTGACGAGCAGAAAGCAGACGACAGGCGGTGAAAGGGGAGTGACGAGTGACCCGCCGCGGCGGGACGAGGGACGAGCAAGAATTCAGGATTCAGGAACTGCGGCCCCCGCGCCTGCTCACTCCTCATGCCTGAGACCGGGCAGCTACTCTTCTGCCTCCTGACTTCTGACTCCTGCTTGTCACTTGTCACTCGCTTTGGACATGGACCGTGTTTATGCGGTGAACCTCAAGGGCATTTTCCTGACCTGCCGCGCCGTGATTCCCGAAATGCTGGCGCGGCGGTACGGCCGGATCGTGAACGTGGCTTCGATTGCCGGCAAGGAGGGAAATCCCACCCTCGTTCCTTATTCCAGCAGCAAGGCGGGCGTGATTGCGCTCACCAAAGCCCTCGCCAAAGAGGTTGCCGACCAAGGCGACATCACCGTGAACAGCATTGCCCCCGGGGTGGTGAGGACGAAGATCCTTGATACCATCGCGCCGCAGACGGTCCAATACATGATCAGCAAGATTCCCATGGGGCGCACCGGGAAGATTGAAGAGGTTGCTGCGCTGGTTCATTTTCTTGTTTCATCGGAGGCCTCGTTCACCACCGGGCAGTGCTACGACATTTCGGGCGGGCTACGTACTGAATCCATGAATCTACTTCCATGCCAGACACAAATGTTGGTAATGTTAGTGGTGTATGCGTTTTGAGATATTCGTTGCCCTGCGGTACCTGAAGGCCAAGCGGAGACAATCTGTCATCTCCGTGGTCACCGTGATTTCGATTCTAGGGGTCATGGCTGGCGTATGCGCGTTGGTTGTGGCTCTGGCGATTAACAACGGTTTCCAAGAGGAATTGGAAAAGAGCCTGCTGGGCGCCACCGCCAACGTCAACCTTCTGCGGTCCAAGAACGACGGGATCAAAGATTACGAAGCACTGACCGCGCGACTCGGCCGCCTGCCGCATGTGGCGGCCTGCGCTCCCGCACTCTACGGAGAAGTCCTGGCTTCTTTTCACTCCCGTGCTCAAGGCATAGTTCTGAAAGGTGTTGATCCGCAGCGTGAAATTCACGTCGGTGACCTTCTTCTGAGGCTGCGCGAGGGTACACTCGAGGGCCTTTCACAGACCTTTGCTGACGCTGACCCCATCATTCTTGGCAAGGAGCTGGCCAAGTCGCTCGGGGCGTATGTGGGCGACACCATCCTCATCACCAGCCCCCAGGGTTATTTGACTCCCCTGGAGGTGGTTCCAAAATTCCGCCACTTTCGGGTAGTGGGCGTGTTTGACTCCGGCTTCTATGACTTTGACGCCACCTGGGCGTTTACCAACCTTCCTGCGGCGCAACGCTTGTTTGATTTGGCCGATGTGGCTTCCGTGATTGAGTTCAAGGTTGATGACATCTACCGGGCCCCTCTCGTGGCCGAGCAAATTCGGGAGGCCGCCGGCAAGGGATTTGAGACCACCACCTGGATGGAGCAGAACCGCTCCCTGCTAAGCGCTCTGCGTCTGGAGCGCCTGGTGACCATTCTGACCATTGGCCTGATTGTGGTGGTCGCTGCCCTCAACATCTTCATTACTCTGGCCATGATGGTGATGGAGAAGAACCGGGATATTGCCGTACTGATGTCCATGGGCGCCAGGAAGAGGCAGGTGTGGGCGGTCTTCACTCTTCACGGACTGCTCATCGGCGCCTTCGGGAGTCTGCTGGGGCTTATTCTTGGATACGGGACTTCCTGGCTTGGGGGCCGTTACAAGCTGGTCCCGCTCCAGGCGGACGTTTACGCGCTAGCCTCGGTACCTTTTCATGCTCGCCCCTGGGACGGAGTTTGGATTACCCTGGCGGCGCTCAGCATCAGTTTTCTGGCGACGCTTTATCCGTCACTATCAGCGGCCAGACTGGACCCGGTGGAAATCCTGCGTTACGAATGAAGAGATTGATTCATCGGGCCCAATGACCCGATGGCCCAATGACCCGATGACACGATGGCCCGATGGCCCGATGACCCGATGACCCAATGGCCCGATGACCCGATGGCTCAATCGTCTGCTGGCGCGCTCTTGCGGACCGCCAATCTTACGAAGATTTTCCGCTCCGGCGACGAGGAGATCGTGGTCTTCGACGATCTGAATCTGGAAGTTCGCGAGGGAGAATTCGTCGCCTTGGTGGGTGAGTCGGGAACGGGCAAAACGACGCTGCTCCATCTCCTTGCCGCTCTGGACACTCCGACGAGGGGTGAGGTATACTTCATGGGGCAGAGACTGAGTGAATTTCGCCAGGAGGAACGCGCCGTCTATCGCAATGTGCGCGTCGGTTTTGTGTGGCAGATGCACTACCTCCTTCCGGAATTCAGCGCGCTCGAAAACGTAGTGATTCCGCAGTTGATTAGCGGGCGTGACTTTTCATTGGCCAAGGGGCGCGCCAGGGAACTGCTGGGCGAAGTAGGGCTCGCGAATGCTTGCGCGCGACGCGTGGGTGAACTTTCGGGGGGTGAGCAACAGCGAGTCGCTTTGGCCCGGGCGTTAGCCAATCAGCCGGCTGTGCTGCTTGCCGATGAGCCGACTGGCAGCCTTGACCAGCGAACCGCCCAGCGGGTGATTGAGCTTTTGGAGAAACTTCACCGGGGTCATCGTTTGACTTCGGTCTTAGCAACGCACAACCAGGAGCTGGCCCGGCGTGCGCAACGAATCTTGCGCCTGGCAAATGGAAAGCTGACGGAGATGGTAGTTCCGATGGTTCAATGACCTGCTCCCCCCCGGGGCGGTTAGAAACTGGGGGGAGGGTTCCCGAGAGGACTGAGGAGCTATGTTTGAGAGGTACACGGAAAAGGCACGTCGCGTGATCTTTTTCGCCCGCTACGAAGCCAGCCAATTCGGCAGCCCCTATATCGAAACCGAGCACCTGCTGCTGGGATTGCTGCGCGAAGATAAGGCGCTGACGAACCGTTTCCTGCGCTCCCACGCTTCGATTGAGTCCATCCGTAAACAAATTGAGGGACGAACGCCTGTGCGCGAGAAGGTCTCGACTTCTGTGGACCTGCCCTTGAGCCAGGAGTGCAAGCGCGTGCTTGCCTTCGGGGCGGAAGAGGCTGAGCGCCTCTCGCACAAACATATCGGGACGGAGCACCTGCTGTTGGGATTGCTGCGGGAGGACAAATCGTTTGCCGCCGAGATGTTGCACGAACGCGGGCTGCGTCTCTCCGTGCTCCGCGAGGAGCTGAGCCGGGCACAGAACGAAAAGGCTTCGGCGGCGCGCCCTAAGGAGACATCCCTGCTCTCCGAATTCAGCCGCGACCTGACCCAGTGCGCGATGGAGAACCAACTCGACCCCCTGATCGGTCGCGAAGCCGAACTGGAGCGGGCGGTCCAGATCCTGTGCCGCCGGACGAAGAATAACCCGGTCCTGATTGGGGAGCCGGGTGTCGGCAAGACCGCCATCGTGGAAGGTTTGGCGCAGCGAATTGCGGACGGCGATGTGCCTTCCTTTCTCGCCGACAAGCGAATCCTGGCGCTGGATCTTTCTTTGATCGTCGCGGGCACGAAGTACCGCGGGCAATTCGAGGAACGCTTGAAAACCATCATGAAGGAGTTGATGGAGTCGCAGAACGCTATCATCTTCATCGACGAGCTCCATACCTTGGTGGGAGCAGGTTCGGCGGAAGGCTCGCTGGACGCCGCTAATATCCTGAAACCCGCGCTAACCAGGGGTGAAATCCAGTGCATCGGCGCCACCACCCCGGGGGAATACCGCAAGTCGATAGAGAAGGACCGGTCCCTGGAGCGGCGATTCCAAGCCGTGAAGGTTCCGCCTCCAACGGAAGCCGAAGGCGTCAAGATCCTTTTCGGAATCAAGGACCGTTACGAGAAGTTCCACGCCGTCACTTACACCGATGAGGCCTTAAGCTCGGCGGTGTATCACTCCAGCCGCTATATTCCGGATCGTTTCCTGCCGGACAAGGCGGTGGACCTGATTGATGAGGCGGGAGCGCGGGTGAAGCTTCGCCAGAGTTCCTTGCCCGAAGAGATGATCGACGTGCAGAAGCGCATCAAATTCGTCGTTCACCGGATGGAAAATGCCATCGCCAACCACGAATTCGAAAAGGCGCGCTTCTATTCGGACGAAGAACGAAAGGAACGCGAAAACCTCAGGCTCCTCCGTGAAAAATACAATATCGACGAAACGGCCATGGGCAGCGTGACCCGCGAGGACATTGAGGATGTGGTCTCCCGCTGGACGGGCGTCCCGGTGACCTCGATTAAGGAAGAGGAGAGTTCGAAGCTGCTGAGGACGGAAGAGGAACTGCACAAGCGGATTATCAGCCAGGATCGCGCCATCTCGGCCCTGGCCAGGGCCATCCGCCGTTCCCGCGCCGGCCTGAAACCTCCCGGCCGACCGGTGGGTTCTTTCCTGTTCCTCGGGCCCACCGGCGTCGGCAAGACCGAAATGGCCCGTTCTCTTGCGGCCTTTCTTTTTGGGAGTGAGCGGGCGCTGATTCGTTTCGACATGTCGGAATTCATGGAGAAGCACTCCGTCTCGAAGCTGATCGGGTCTCCTCCCGGATACGTGGGTTACGAAGAGGGGGGCCAACTGACGGAGCGGGTCCGGCGCGCGCCTTACTCCGTGATTCTCCTGGACGAGATTGAGAAGGCCCACCCGGATCTCTTCAACATTCTGCTTCAAGTCTTCGAAGACGGACACCTGACCGACGGGCTGGGGAATACAGTGGATTTCAAGAACACCATCCTCATCATGACCTCGAATATCGGGGCTCGGTATCTGCAACGCCGGACGCACCTGGGGTTCCAGTCGGCGGCGGAGGGTGCGAGCGAGAGGAAGGCTGAAGATATGGTGTTGGCCGAGGTCAAGCGGCTGTTCAATCCGGAGTTCCTCAACCGGCTGGATGAAGTTATCGTGTTCAATGCGCTCAGCGACAATGATCTGGTACAGATCCTGGACCTCTTGGTGGCGCAGATGAATCAGAATCTGGAGCACAAGAACATTTCGATTACCTTGTCCCGGGAGGCGAGCCAGTGGATTCTGGAAAAGACTTGTGAGGACCGTTCCTATGGCGCTCGCCCCCTGCGCCGGGCGCTCCAGAAGTACGTTGAAGACCCGCTTTCGGAAGCGTTGATCCAGGGGGAGATTCAACCCCCATCAGTTCTGGAAGTCGTTGTTGAGAAGGAAGGCCTCTGCTATCGGTCGATGAATGACAAGCTCGTCGCGGCCACGCCACTCTCACGTTAGTGCGGCCCGTCCTTGGCAAAGCAGGAAGCAGAAATTCCACGTCGTCTGTGCCTGCCGGAGTTTGGTCCTGAGAGGGATGTAGGGATTGCTCCTGCGATTTCGAGTCTTTGGGCCAACTTCTGGTGAGTTCCCGGCATCGGACTCTCTGAGCTCGATCCAAAACGAGGGGGAAGACCGTTTCTTGAGGAGAAGTTCTGCCACGTGTAGACGAACGAGGACACGGTTTGGGTTGCGGTTCGTCGCCTTGCTATTGAGCTTGCTTTCTGGCCCGGCGCTTCAGGCGCAGAACCCCCCAGCGGAGCAGAAACCACCCTCATCACCAGGCGCTCCACCGCCTGCGCAGCCAACCCCAGGGACTCAGCAGAACCCGCAAGCCAAGCCCTCGCAGACCCCGCCTGCGGCTCCCCCACAGAAACTCCAACTTGAAACGCCCAAGGAAGCGCCTGCTCCGCAGAAAGCTCCTGAACTTACAACTCCCGGCGCGCCTACGCAGCCGCAAGCCCAGCCCACCGCCCAGGCAACTATTCAGTCGATTATTTTCCGAGGGAACCGACGCATTCCTGCTGCGACCTTGCGGGCCCGCATTTTCTCGCATCAAGGCGACGTGTATAACGAGAACATTCTTGACCGAGACTTCATGGCTCTCTGGAATACAGGCTTCTTCGATGACGTTCGGTTGGAAGTGGTGGATTCCGAAAAGGGCGGGAAGATCGTTACTTTCTTCGTGCGAGAAAAGAAGCTGGTCCGGAGCATTGATTACAAAGGATTAGGCAGCGTTCAGCAATCGGACGTGCTGGATGAATTCAAAAAGCGCAAGGTGGGCCTATCCATCCAATCCCAGTACGATCCTGTGACCATTAGACGAGCTGAGGTGGTTCTCCAGGAGATGCTCGCGGCGCATGGGAAGATGTTTGCTACCGTCCGGCACCGCACGCGGAATATTCCGCCCAACTCCGTGGCTCTGACGTTTATCGTGGTGGAAGGCCCCAAGGTCAAGGTGGGCAATGTCCGCTTCAAGGGAAACCAGGTTTTCTCTTCTCACGAACTTGACCGCGCCATGAAGTATTCCAGAGCTGCCGGCGCTCCACCCTGGTTCTACTGGTTCCATAAGACTTACGATAAGGAGAGGATTGAGGCCGACCTCGAAAACATCCGCGACCTCTACAGGGACCACGGTTACTTTTACGCTCTGGCGAAAGAACCGGAAACGAAGATGGTGGACACCCGGCGGCGTTATCCGTTCTTCTTTTTCAGTTGGGGCCGGGGCAAACGGGTGGACCTGACGATCCCGGTGGAGGAGGGGTTGCAGTATCGCTTGGGCAGGTTTGTAATCCGCGGAAACAAGCTCTTCACGCAACAACAGTTGGCGCCTATCCTGCGGCTCAAGCCTGGAGATCTCTTTGCGCTGTCTAAGGTTCGGAAGGCCATCGAGAACTACACCAAGCTCTATGGCCAGTTCGGTTACATCAATTTCACCGCTTCTCCGGACATCGAGCCTGATAACAAGCGCCGAGTTATCAACCTGGCGCTGGACTTCGAGGAAGAGAAGCAGTTTATTGTTCATCGCATTGAGTTTTCCGGCAATACCAAGACTCGCGACAAGGTGATTCGACGGGAATTGCTGATAAGCGAAGGGGACATGTTCAACTCCTCGTTTTGGGACCTCAGCGTCCTCCGGGTGAATCAACTGGGATTCTTTGATACGGTGAAGAAGGAGGACTACGAGATCACCCAGGACGCCAAAAACAGCACGGTTGATATTACTTTGAAGGTCAAGGAAAAAGGCAAGAACTCCATCGGGTTTTCGGGCGGGGTCAGTGGCTTGGCGGGGAACTTCGTGGGGATCAATTACGCCACCAACAATTTCCTGGGGCTGGGCGAGACCTTGAGCGTTCAAACGGAGTGGGGGACCTATCAAAAGATGTATTCGTTTGGGTTCACTGAGCCGTACGTTTTTGATCGCGCCATGACAGTGGGGTTTACGGTCTACCACAGCAATTACCGCTATGACCAACTCCGCCAATTAGCTTATGCTTACGGCCTCAGCCCCTCACAGCTCGCGACCTCCCCCTATGGCCAATACTACGCGCAGAATTTTCAGCAGAATTCCTCTGGTTTCACGGCGTTTACCAGTTACCCTTTGCGGCGCACTTTCGCGCGCCTCGGGTTCACCTACAGCTACTCCTATAGCAGCATGCAAGCGTTCAATGCGGCATCCGAGTCCTTTTTTGAGGCTATCAATTTTCGTGGGTTGGCAGGTCCTTCGGCTCTGAGCGGCATCGTGTCCAGTTCCATCATGCCCACCTATCTTTATAACACCATCAATGATGCTTGGAACCCCACGCGGGGAAAGTACTTCTCTATCGCGTTGATGATCTCCGGATTGGGAGGCAACGTCTATACCGCTACCCCGTCCTTCGAATTCAAGTACTTTCATCCTGTCCGCAATAAACGTTCAGAGAAGCCGCAAGCCTTCGGCATGCACGTACTGGCTTCAACCATCCAAGGATACGGTGGCCGTGTTCCCCCGCCTTTCTCGCGCTTCTACATTGGTGGCGAGTATGACATCCGTGGTTTTGACATCCGTTCAATCAGCCCCTTGGCTTTCTTTCCGGCGACCGGCCAGGTGTGTAACCGCGACAACTTCGGCAATCCTATTCTGGCTACCGGCGCCAATGGGCAGAAGGGAACGACGTGCGGGTCGTACACCTCATTCCCGTACTACACGCCGATCTACCCCGGCGGTGATACAGAGGTCATTACTAATTTTGAATACCGCGTACCGATTGCAGGTCCGGTCACCATGGCAGCTTTCTTAGACGCCGGGAGCGCTTTTGTCTTGCGAACGAACCAGCTCCAAATTGACACCTCGATTCCTTCCCTGCAGGCATTGAGCACCGAGTACCCGTACTTCACCCTGCCGACAAGACTCAAAATTATCTCAGCGACCAATTTACGTCCCCGGAGCTCAACGGGACTCGACCTGCAGGTCATTCTGCCGATTGTCAATGCGCCGTTTCATCTCTATTATGGCTATAACTGGCTCCGGGAGGATAACGTTCTGGTGGTCCCTCCCCAAGTCCTGCCACCCGAGACTATGTTTCCAAATCAGGCCACCTATGAAGATGCGTTGAACCTCTTTCGCGGTTTTCGCCTGAAGGAGCGCAAGGGGAGAGTAGGGTTCACCGTGGCACGCACCTTTTAGAGACGAAATGAGTTAGAATGTGTTTTCGCAATTAGGACTCTACTTATTTGAAGGAGATCGAATGAAGACTCGAGTTTCCACCATTACTCTTCTGCTTTGCCTGGGAACGGCCCCGGCGGGTCTGCTCGGTCAGAGTTCGGGGACCTCAGGCAAGATCGGGCTCGTCAATATCCAGGAGGCAATTCTGAGCACGGCGGAGGGAAAGAAAGCGATGGCTGAGCTTCAGAAGAAGTATCAACCTCGCCAGCTAGATGTTCAGAAGCTCCAGCAGGACATACAGGCCATCAACGACCAATTGCAGAAACAGGCTGCCACGCTTAGCGACGACGAGCAGCGGCGCCTAAGCCGGGACCTGGAGGAGAAGCAGAAGTTTTTGAAGCGCACTACCGAGGATGCGCAAGCAGACTTCGCAACGGACAGGGACGAAATGTTTCGCCGCATCGGCCAGAAAATGGTGAAGCAGATTGATGATTACGCGCGGCAGAACGGCTTCTCCCTGATCATTGGAAGCGACCAGGTTCCCATCTATTACGCGGCCAAGGAAGTGGACCTGACGGATTCAATCGTCAGGCTCTATGACGTAGCGAACCCCTCTGATGCCCCGACTTCGGGCCGGCCAGCTACGCCTCCTGCGACGCATCCCGTTGCGCCTTCAACCGCTAAGCCTGCCAAGCCAGCGGCCAAGCCGAATCCCTAGAAAGGCATGGCTGAGGGGATATCCTTGCCCACTGCCTGCGCCGTTCCGTAGGGGGGGTGGGGTGTGCCCGGACGACGCCCGCGAACGTACCTTTCTAGCTCTGTCCTTTTGGTTCTGCGTGGATATTAACTCGGAGGATCTGGGGGAAGGCTTTTCGAATCCTAAACTCGAGTTCTTCTGTAATGTCGTGCACCCGAGCTATGGGTAGGGCAGGGAGCAGCGTGCAATGGCACCGGACGAACACGTTTTCCGCTGCTTGGTGCGCCTCGATGTCGTGACAGTCTAAGACGCCTGGAATCTCTCCGGCGATCTCCATCAGCTTGGGTTCCAACTCGGCCGGCGTAAGCTGGACGGCGTTCACCGCCTCCACGTTCTTGGTGAAAGGCTCGAGGTGGATGTTCACCTCGCACACTTCCGGAAGGCCTTGTTTGATGTCCTGCTCGAGCACTGTGGCTTGGTCGTGGGCTGTGTCCAGCCGTAGACTAGGCTCCACCTCGAGATCCAGGATTACGTTGATGCACCCCTTCACCTCGTAGGCTGTCACTTCATGAACCTGGAAGTTTCTGCGGTTGGCGATGGAGCGGATTTTCTCCACCAGATCCCCCGTGGGTGGATCGCTGGGAGTGGTGTGAATAACCACGTCGGAGTCGGGAAAGAGTTCGTGGACCGCGGACTCCACCAAATCCGCCACCGCTTTGGCGTGCTCGAGTGACGTGTTGCTATGAAGTGCCAGCCTCAAGTCCACAAAAAGACGTGGCCCACTTTGGCGGGTCCGGATGCGCTCCAGCCTCAGAACTCCCGGAACCCGTGAAACAGCTTCGGCAATCAGGCTCGAACTGCCTTCCGGCGAAGCGTCAACCAATGCCGCCACGGTCCTTTTTCCGAGCTTCAGCGTGATGTAAACAACGATTCCAGCCACCACCAGTGCGGCAACCGGGTCAGCCTTGCGGAGCCAGCGGATGTTGCTTTGGTTGGAAACGTAAACCAGGATGAGACCCAAAATCACCACGCTCGAGCTATAAACGTCCGTGGAGAAGTGCAGCGCATCGGCTTCCAGAGCTTGGCTATTGTATTTTCGCGCCACCCGGAAAAGCGCCCGGGATCGGAAAGTGTCAATGGTGACGGCAATAAACATTACGCCGAAGGCCGCGAGGCTCGGCTCCACATGAACATCATGAAAGAAGAGCCGGCGGATGGCTTCCCAAATGATCCATGCGCAGGTCACGAACAAAAGGGTGGCCTCAACGAACGCGGAGAGGGATTCGATTTTGCCGTGGCCGAACGGGTGGGCCGGGTCGGCAGGTTTGTCGGACACCCGGACGGAAATATACGTCACCACCGCAGCCACCAGGTCCAAGCCGGAGTGCATGGCTTCCGAAATGATTCCCAAGCTGCCCGTCAAGAGGCCCACCGTCAGCTTCATCGTGATCAACAGGACGGCAGCAACCACGGAGGTCAAGGCAACAGCCTGTTTTTCCTGCGTGGGAATCGTATGAACCATGTTTGCCTCGCGGGTCGCCATCCCTCTTAAGGCATTATAGAACGGCTGGGATAAATGAGAAACCTCGCCCAACAACGTTTCGCCAGGTGAACTGATACGGGTCGTTCGACATTCGTAGAAGGAAAGGTCACCGCCTGTCATTCTGAGCCCTTCGCTGTCATCCTGAGCGCAGCGAAGGATCTCGCTCTGCGGAGCGGATGGGCTCAGAAGGGCGTTACAGGCGCACCCCAGCCTTTTCAAGTCTCCACCTGCATCGCCTCGAGGGCGGCTTGGAGTTGGCTCAGAGCGTGTTGCTTTCCTTGCCGCCGTGTCACTTCAATCCCTTGGGCCAGTACCTTTCGGGCTTCGTCCTGCCGGCCCTGGTGAAGCAGGAACGCTCCCGCCTGATAGTAGGTCGCTGAATATTCCGGATGGTGCGAGAGCAAGTATTCGAAATGTATCCAGGCTTCCGCCGGCTCCAATTGCGAGAGTTCTAGGGCGAGGCCGTACCGGGCAAACACGTCGTCTGGATTCTGGCGCAAACTCTCTCGCAAGAAATTGAGTCGATTCGTGCCTTCCATTTCGTAAGCGCCTCCTTAAGGTTTATCTTGATCACAATGGGCCGAGATTCTGCAAGCCCGAAGATCCTTGAGCGATTAGCCGGCTTGCGGATTCAGGTTGCATCCCTCCCGATGCTCGAATAGTATATGCAACGCAACCGAACTGGACAAAGCCTTCCAGGCCTCTGGCAGGCGGGCACAAGGGCGTAATCGAGTCTGCCTGGCAGGGTTAGTTGGGGCGCCAGAGCGAGGTTATTCGCGCCTCAAGAGAGAGCAGAGCATGAGGAACCAGAAGGCGAAAACCGTGGCCGATTCCCTTACGGAAACGGTGGAGATGGTTCTTCCGAACGATGCCAATACTCTTGGAAACATCCTCGGCGGCAAAGTTATGCACCTGATGGACATCGCTGGGGCGATCTCAGCCCGCCGTCACTGCCGGAGTCTTTTGGTAACCGCGTCGGTAGACAACCTGGACTTCGTTCATCCGATTAAGGTCGGCCAATTGATTGCCCTGCGAGCTTTTGTCACGCGCACGTTTAACACCTCATTGGAAGTCGAGGTCAATGTCTTTTTGGAAGATTGCCTAACCGGCGAGCGCCGTCAGACCAGTTCAGCCTTCATCACTTACGTGGCTGTTGATCAAGACGGTCGTCCGAAGAAGGTCCCCCCCATAGTTCCCGTTACGGCAGAAGAGAAACGCCGTTTCCGGGAGGCGCTGGAGCGACGCCACCGTCGGCTGGCGCTGGCGGCCCGCGCCCATCGTCGATACTTCGAAAAGGAAAAATAGATTCAGCTCGTGGAATTCTTGGAGGCCGGTCAGAGACCCGCCCCTGATAGATGGAGAAGCATATGAAGAACAAACGGGAAAAGATCTTCTCAGGAACACCTTGGGAGCCGAAGCTGGGTTATTCCCGCGCAATCAAGGTCGGGGACATGGTCTTCGTCTCCGGAACAACGGGGACAGACCCTTCCGGAAAAGTTCTGGCCCCAGGAGACATTTATGCGCAGTCGGTACAGGCAATTCGGAATATCGAGAGCGCCCTCAAACGCCTGGGCCTTGGCCTGGAATACGTGGTGCGCACCCGGATCTACGTTACCAAGATCGAACTCTGGGAGGAAGTGGCGAGGGCGCACGCGGAGTCCTTTGGCACTGTCCATCCTGCGACTTCGTTGATCGAAGTCTCACGGTTCGTTGACCCGGAGATGCTGGTGGAAATCGAAGCTGTCGCGGTTAGTTGATTAGCTAGGAGTCAGAAGCCAGAAGTCAGAAGTCAGAACGAATACGATTCCCCTCCGTAATCCAGACTGCCCTCGCCCCCTTGGGGGAGACGGTCTGGAGTTTGTACATTTGTGCTGCGATTTTTCGTCCTCCTCCGGATTCCAGCCCTCGCCCCCTTGGGGGAGAGGGTCTGGAGTTTGTACATTTGTGCTGCGATTTTTCGTCCTCCTCCGGATTCCAGCCCTCGCCCCCTTGGGGGAGAGGGTGGCCCGCGCCGGCGCTTTCTTCAGCCCGTCAGCCGACGGGGACGGGTGAGGGGGTCGAGCCGCCACAAGCCGCAGACTCTGTGGAAAGCGAAAGTCTACGCTCAAGCCGCCGGTCACGTGAAATGTGCCACCTAAAACCCGCTTTTTCGGTGTAATCTGCGCATTCTTGCGCTCAAAATCGAGTTCGTTTTGAGTTCGTTTTTTGAGACTTTTGTTGATTCTAAAGGACTTGTTGGGTTCGTTCCCTCTATTTAGTATCTTTTTTGCATTTGCTTGCCGTTTTGCGCCCCCTGCGGGCCGCTTTCGAGTCTCCTTCCCGCACTCTCTGCCGGCGCTCTCCATAGGTCAACCAGCATAGGCTACCATAAATCTAGCCTCTTGTCAAGAGGGAAGCGCGGGTAGGGCTGACCATATATCGGCAGGCTCGCTGAAAGCTGACGGCTGAGGGCTGACAGCTTCGAAGAGACCACCACCATCATCATCTCGAGGAGGGAGAAACCGCCGGGGCGATTGGCGCTGCTCGCCTCGGGCGCGTCTATCAGACGACCGATTGGTGCGACCTCCACAGCGACCCCCGACGGGGCGCATACATCGCGACGAAAAGCGTCGCGACGTATGCGCCTTGGTCGGCACGAGCCAAAAGAATCCTCTAAGGACGAAGTGCTGGAATAAGCACCAGTGCTTCGTCACGTTTCCATCGTGGGGCGTGCTGGGAGCGGCGTCAGGGGTCTGCGATGAACGCCTGCGGCGCCCTTAACCCCGCTCCCAGCACGCGCAGGTCGTCGTGTCCCTTGACAAAGCCGACGAGATTATAGATGTGCCACCCGCGTATGCAAATCAGACCCTACAATCAGCATGCTTGGCTCCTTGCCCGGAAATCCTTGGCCAAGCACACAAACCAAGTTGGCCGCTCCGAAGGAGCCAACGACTCTATGGAATCGACAAAACGGGACCGCGCTACCCCTGCTTCAAAATCTTTGAGTGAGTGCGACCCATCGCCATGCCGACTGTCTCGCAACCTTTGAGTGCCAGCTGGGGCGGTGGACTCCAGGGGCTGTGTGTTGGTGTACTCTAAGTCGAGGCAGGAGCATAATGACGATATGAACTCGTCACCAAGGCAGACTCGACGAAGCAACATCACTCTTTACGTACTCGTTTCGCTCGTTTGCGTTGTATTCGGCCTGCTGGTTCTGGGGGTGTTGATTTGGAAAGCCCAGGAGCTGACCGCCTTTGGTTTGACGGGGAACCTTTTTTACGTCGTGCTCTTGCTGGTCGGCCTAGCTACAGCGCTAATCCTCTTTGGAGTGCTTCGCTCGTATGCGTCCTACAGCGGTAGGTACCTCGGCGGGGTCCTGGAACTTAGTGGACCCGTTGTCGGCTTCGCGCTCGTGGTGATTGGAGGATTCGTTCTGGTGCCGAATTTAGCCACGTTCCCCTTGACCGTGTATGTCCATGGTGAACGCGGCCCGCAGGACGTGGTTCTGCGAAATTCTGGTTATGTCGTGCTGCGGCTTGGCCCGGAATCTCGCCGGGAGCCTATCGGGGGAGATGGACAGGCTTATTTTCCGGCGATCCCTGCCAGCTTTCGGGGGCAGGAGGTGCCTGTCTGGGTCGAGTCCCAAGAGTTTGAAGTGGTAGGCGTCCCCTTGTGTCGCCTTGTGGGCTCTAGTGTTGACGTTTCTGTCCAGAAGAAGGGTGGTCGCGTTTCTGGTCGAGTGCAGGACGAGCAGGGCAATGCGATTTCGGGTGCGGAAGTCAGGGTCGCAGGTCTTTCTACGTCGACTGACAAAGCAGGCCGTTTCGAGGTTGCAATTCCTGGTGATCGGATTCGGCCGGAACTGGAACTTGACGTTGTCGCTCCTGGCTACGAGCCAGAGTACTACAGCGCAGTTCCGAACTCCAACGATGCAGTACTAGTTCTGAAACGCGCGAAGTAACAATCATGCGCCTCCGAACATTGTTTGCAATTCTGATCCTGCTTGGAGGTTCCCGCGTCCGGGCATCCACGGTGAAGGGCGTGGTGATCGCAAACGAGCTGGGGGGCACTCCCGTTGACGGAGTACAGGTTAGCGCGGTCGAAGGCGCGAATCCAACGGTGACGAAGAAGAATGGCACTTTCACACTCGAATTTCCCCAGAAGCGACCAGGCGAAACGATTCAGCTCGTCGTGCAGAGGGAAGGGTACGTTGTCGTCAACGATATCCAGTTGGAACTGGTGCTGCCCACAGAAGCGGCCGCTAAGCCGCTCACGCTTCTTCTGTGCAGAAAAGGCGATCGAGAAGAAATGGCCCGTCGCTTTTACAGGCTGAAGAGTTTCGAGACGATCGAGGAATCCTACAGGAAGCGTCTCAAAGAACTACAAGAGGCGCAGCGCGTCAACGCCACAGCCATCGAGGAACTTCGGCGGGAACGTGATCAGGCCCGATCCGCTGCGGCGAAGGCGGCCGACGAACTGGCGAAGCAAGACCCCGGCAAAACTTCTAAGCTATACCGCGAAGCGATGGGATTCTTCCTGGAGGGGAAGATTCAGGAAGGAATCAACGTCCTCGACGATGAGGAACTGAAGCGCTTGCTAACAGCAGCAAGAGAGAGGGAGGCTGAAGCCGAGAAGGCGATCGAGCAAGCGAGTCAGGCTTGGACACTCAAGGCCCGACTCCTCACGCTTCAGTTCCGGTTCGACGAAGCTGAGCTAGCTTATAAGGCGGCAATCGAAGCATCCCCCGAGAGTCTCGAGGCGAATTTCGCCTTTGGCGTTTTCAGCGAGGAGTTGAACCGCTACAACCAGGCCGAGGTCGCATACGGCAAATGCCTGAAACTGGGGCGACAGCTGGCGCAGAGGAACCCAGACACGTATCTGCCGTACGTGGCAGGCACGCTGAACAACCTGGGGAATCTTGATCGCCACCAGAACCGGATGGATGAGGCTCGGCAGGCCTACGAGGAGGCGCTGAAGGCCTTCCAGGAGCTGGCGCATAAGAACCCGGAGACGTATTTGCCGTACGTGGCACTGACGCTGAACAACCTGGGCGTTCTTGATCGCGACCAGAACCGGATAGATGAGGCTCGGCAGGCCTACGAGGAGGCGCTGAAGGCCTTCCGGGAGCTGGCGCAGAAGAACCCGGAGACGTATCTGCCCGACGTAGCATTGGCGCTGAACAACCTGGGCGGCCTTGATCGCGACCAGAACCGGATGGATGAGGCTCGGCAGGCCTACGAGGAGGCGCTGAAGGCCTTCCGGGAGCTGGCGCATAAGAACCCGGGGACGTATTTGCCGTACGTGGCACTGACGCTGAACAACCTGGGCGTTCTTGATGGCGACCAGAACCGGATGGATGAGGCTCGGCAGGCCTACGAGGAGGCGCTGAAGGCCTTCCGGGAGCTGGCGCATAAGAACCCGGAGACGTATCTGCCCGACGTGGCATTGGCGCTGAACAACTTGGGCGCCCTTGATCACGACCAGAACCGGATGGATGAGGCTCGGCAGGCCTACGAGGAGGCGCTGAAGACCTACCGGGGACTGGCGCAGAAGAACCCGGAGACGTATTTGCCGTACGTGGCATTGGCGCTGAACAACCTGGGGCTCCTTGATGGCGACCAGAACAGGAGGGATGAGGCTCGGCAGGCCTACGAGGAGGCGCTGAAGATTCGCCGTGAGTTGGCGCGGAAGAACCCGGAGACGTATCTGCCCGACCTGGCAACGACGCTGAACAACCTGGGCATCCTTGATCGCGCCCAGAACCGGATGGATGAGGCTCAGCAGGCCTACGAGGAGGCGCTGAAGATTCGCCGTGAGCTGGCGCAGAAGAACCCGGAGACGTATTCGCCCTACGTGGCACTGACGCTGAACAATCTGGGCATCCTTGATCGCGCCCAGAACCGGAGGGATGAGGCTCGGCAGGCCTTCGAGGAGGCGCTGAAGATTCGCCGTGAGCTGGGGCAGATGAACCCGGAAACGTATCTGCCCGACGTGGCGACGACGCTGAACGAGCTGGGTATCCTTGATCGCGACCAGAACCGGAGGGATGAGGCTCGGCAGGCCTTTGAGGAGGCGCTGAAGATTCGCCGTGAGCTGGCGCGGAAGAACCCGGAAACGTATCTGCCGCACGTGGCGAGGACGCTCAACGAGCTGGGCGTCCTTGATCGCGACCGGGACTGGAGGGATGAGGCTCGGCAGGCCTTTGAGGAGGCGCTGAAGATTCGCCGTGAGCTGGCGCGGAAGAACCCGGAGACGTATCTGCCCGACCTGGCAACGACGCTGAACAACCTGGGGCTCCTTGATGGCGACCAGGACTGGAGGGATGAGGCTCGGCAGGCCTTCGAGGAGGCGCTCAAGATTCGCCGTGAGCTGGCGCAGAAGAACCCGGAGACCTATCTGCCGGACGTGGCAGAGACACTGAACGGCCTGGGCAATCTCCATCGCGCCCAGAACCGGAGCGAGGAAGCTCGGCAGGCCTACGAGGAGGCGCTCGCCGTGTACCAACGCCTTGCGCAGCGAGATCCTGAGCGATTCCAGCCCGAGGTTGCGCGGCTTAGCAGCCTGTTAAGGGCACTGACCAAGTAGCCGGGCGATGCCGCTGCCTGTGGTGCCTGGCGGCAAACCAAGTAGGGCGGACCTCCCTCTTTGAGGTCGGCGGGTTTTCTGGTCATCACATCTCCGATGCTGTATTCTAAAGAAAAGGGTACCTGACACCCTTCCCCCCGACAGGCGGCGAAGCCGCGGGTCGTCGGTGATTAGATCCAGGGCAATTTCGACAAGCCAGACCGGCGCTGGCCCAGGGCCGAACGCCGTTCGGCCCTACACGACACAGAAACGGAGGCCTGCTCTACCTTTTCGTCGCAGGGCCCTTGAGGATTTGGGGAATTTGTGAGAAAAGGCTCGCGGCCTTCTGGACCTGTGGGTCACCTTTTGTTTCCACTTCCTCACCGGCGGAAAGGCCGGAAACCAGATTGAGCAGTTCGACCTTGATTCTTAGCCTCAGGTAATCCTGGTTTCTGTCCCAGTATTCCTCAGGCGTCCGAACTCCCCCTCGGCTCAGGAACTCCTTGAAATCTCCGAGCATGACGGCGTCCGGTTCGAAAGACCTATTCGCCCGCCCATGGAGTGTCAAGTACTCCGAGGCAAAGTTGGTAAAGGCCCCAGCCTGGTTCAAGAAAGCAAGCCAGGGGTCAAGATTGCGGGAGGGGATTTCAACGTCCGGCGCGATTCCCCCGCTGGGCGCCAGCGGCCTACCATCGTCCGTAAAGAAGTGGCCGGAGTTGGACCCTGGGTCGAGCTCACGGCCAGGCGCGGCCAGGGCAGTCCCCGGAAGAGGCCGTTGAATGGAGCGGCCGCTGGGGGTGAAGTACTGGGCCGTGGTCAGCGCAAGTCCTGTACTCTCACTCAAGGCCGTTACGGATTGTACAACACCTTTCCCGTAGGTTGACTCGCCGGCGATGACGGCGCGATCATGCTCTTGCAAAGCCGCCGCGAGCACCTCTGCCGCACTGGCTGTATCGCCATTGACCAGGATGATCAAGGGCAAGTCGAATTGCTTTGAAGCAGGAGTTGTACGGTGGGCTTTTTCCGGCGATGACCGGCCGCGCGCGGTCATCACCAACGTGTCGGGTTTCAGGAAAAGACTGGCGACGCCAATTGCTGCGTCCACCACGCCGCCGTGGTTGTCACGCAGGTCGAGCACCAGGCCTTTAAGAGGCGGCGTGGCAAGCTGGACCAGGGCGTCCAAAACTTCCTGCGGGGTTTTCTCCTCGAACCCGCTCAAGTGGATGTACCCGATTCCGGGTGACAACAAAAACGATTTGTCCACGCTGGGCAGGGCCACCTCCGCTGGTTTCAGTTCGAAATCCTGCGAAACGAACTTCCCTGGGTGGATGACGCCCAGGCGGACAGGGTGTGAGCGGGAGCGTTGCAGGAGCTCGACCAACGATTGAAAGCCTACGCGGTCTACGCGAGTGCCATTGATTTCTACTATTTCATCGCCTGGTCCCAGCCCCGCGCGCCACGACGGGGAGCCTTGGGCGGTCTGGAGCACCAGTATTTTCCCCGGCGTTACATAGAGGATAGAACCGAATCCCAGCGCCTCACCACGGGCCTGTTCCTGCAAGAGTTCGAATTGCTCGCGGTCGAAGAAGGCAGAGAAGGGATCAAGAGTGGAAAGCATGCCCCGGATGCCCCCATCGAGAATCGCCCCATCGGGATCAACCGCCTCCGAGAAGTTTTGTTGAACGGCGCCGTAGGCTTCTGTAAACCTCAGGCTTTCGACGGTGAGATCGTCAGAGGGGAGAGGGTTCTGAGGTGAAGCGTCGGCAACATTCATGAAGATTGCAGCCGCGAAAAGACTGTTCGTAACGAACTTTGCCCAGCACTTCAACTTGTCAGAACCATCCTCCCTATTCAGTATAACCCAGATGCAGTAGGTCAGTTTGCTGCTGTAGCGGCGATCCCGTGCGCGATCGCCAGATGGCGGCGTAAAGCCGCCTCTACGTCAAACTAACCCACTACCAACGCAGATGCAATCTGCCCATCGCGAGTGCTAAGATGTTTCTGTGACCAATATTACCTTTCATAGGAGTTTCGGCAATGGAGAACGAGCGAGACGTAACCCGCCGCGATTTCTTGAAGACGGCCGCCGCCGTGGCTGCGGCTTCCGCACTCCCGAGTGTGGGAGCGCCCGCCATTCTGGCAAATCCTAGTCCCAATAATGTTGTCAACTATGGAATGATTGGCACGGGAACTGAGGGGTGTACCTTGCTCAAGTTCCTCGCGACCATTGCAGAGGGCCGGTGTATCGCCACCTGCGACATTTATCCCCCCAACCTGAAGAAGGGCGTTGAAACCATCGGGTCGAATCCTCAGACGTACGAAGACTACCGCAAGATGCTGGAGAGGAAAGATCTCGACGCGGTTATGGTCGTGACGCCGCTGAATCTCCATGCCCAAATGGTGCTCGATGCCTTGAGTGCCGGCAAGCACGTCTTCGTCGAGAAGACCATGTACTTCAAGGAGGATGAAGAGGATAAAATCCGCAAAGCATCGGAAGAACATCCGAAACAAGCGCTGCAAGTCGGACTTCAACGCCGCTCCAGCCTCCTCTACCAGGTGGCTATCGAAATGATTCGCAAAGGCGCGGTGGGCAAAGTGATGTTCGTGCGCGCGAATTGGCATCGCAATAGCAACTGGCGGCGGCCCGTGCCCGACCCCAAGTTCGAACGCCTTCTCAATTGGCGAATGTACAAGGAATATTCGGGCGGATTATTTGCCGAATTGGCGTCCCACCAGTTGGACGTGGCAAATTGGGCCATCGGGGCG
>Ga0208188_1000165_pt1 | contig 57883 bp, 53 predicted proteins | sample June2015DPH_8_50_FD_184698 | JGI IMG/M metagenome (GOLD analysis project Ga0208188, IMG submission 184698) | Peatland microbial communities from SPRUCE experiment site at the Marcell Experimental Forest, Minnesota, USA - June2015DPH_8_40... | ecosystem: Environmental > Terrestrial > Soil >...
GTCTACTTTTGGGGCTACCGCAATCATGTGGTCGTCGACACCGAAACCGAACTCCCTCTCTGGGAGCGCACCGAGCCAGCCGACCGTAAAGAAAGCCCGCTCGCGGTGCCTTTACTTCGCGCCTTGCTGGGCAGTCTCGCCTTGCCGGTCGAGGCTGTTTGTGCCGACTCGGCTTACGACGCCGACGCCCTGCTCAAGTTCACCGTCGAGCAGCTGCATGCTCAACCGGTGGTCGCACCTCATCCTCGACGCCGCGCCAATCCCGACTTCCGCGTACAGGGCTCTGCGGTCGTCTGTCCTGCCAACCTTGAAATGTTCCGCCGCGGCAAAATGACACCCCGCCGTACGGGCATCAGCTACATCCAGTTTTCTTGCCCCCTTCACTACGACCATAGCCTACAGCAACGTTTCTTGGTGTGTCCCGTTGCCCACCCCAAATTCTTCCAGCAGAAGGGTTGCAATTACCTGCTCCGGATTAGCCCCAATATCCGCTTGCAAATTCCCTACGGCTCAGGAGCGTTCCAACAACTGTACCGGGAGCGTACCGCTGTGGAACGGGCCTTCTCTCGTCTGCTGACCATCGCCATGCAAGACCTGCCGACGCGCGGACTGGACTCGGCCCGCAACCTCTGCACCATTGAGCACATTACGGTTCTGCTGGTGGCCCTGGCCGCCCACCGAAGCGGCTGCTCCGACCAATTGGCCTTTGTTCGAAGCTTCGTCCCCCACCTCATAGACACGGTTCCAGAGAAACCGGTTTTGTGAAACCCTACTTAGTTCACTACCCGGTCGGCAACGGCAGGGCGGCGATCCGCCACACCATGCTTCCCAACATCTGCCTTTTGGCATGGCCCGTTGCCAGCAGCGGCCGGAAATGTTGGGCGTGCTTGATGTGCCTCACGGCGGTCTTCCATCCAGTTGGACACATGGATCCCACATTCACTGGAAACCTTTTGTAAGCGTTTGGTGTCTAAGTAGCCATAGACCGAGCGTGGTTGGTGTGGCAGCGGGTGCTCCTGTGACGGACGAGCTCTCTGACTTCCGTGCAATGTGTTCGGTCATTGACTTTCGGCGCCAGCGCGCATGCCGTTTAGCTTGCAGCCGGATTTTTGTCCTGACAACGTTGCTTGCCTGTGCACTCACGCCCGTTGTTGCTGCGCCCGTTTTGCTGCAAGGAGACAATAATTCCGGCCAGGCCGTGGCCAGCGTCGCCGAGCATACCTTCGCAATCCGATTTAAGGATGGGCAGACCCGATTCCAGCTAGGAGAGACAGTCACGGTCGAACTGGGCTACGGGGCGGAACCAGGCGCGCCCATCAGCTCGTACCCGGAGCGTCAAGACCGGCCCGGCCTGGCAATTGACGAACTGCGTCTTGAGCCTCGGATCGGCGTAGTGGATCCGCTCCAGGACTTCCTGGCTTCAGTGGGCGGATGGTCAGGATCGCCTCCACGCTCCGTGCCTTTCATAGAAACAGGGAGTTCTTGGAGGGCGGTTGAGATCAACGAATGGTTTCAATTTGGGAAGCCAGGAAAGTATCGCCTCACTGCCCTCGCCCACGCAGTTCCGAGCGGCTTCGCGGCTTTTGGAAGTCGTCCGTCCGGAGCCCCCCTGGTCACTTCCAATACCGTCGAGTTCTCAATCGTGGCGGCTGATCCGGCCTGGCAAGAGGAGACGCTTCAGAAGGCGCTTGGACTTGTCGAAACAAAATTCAGCAACGAGCGCCAGGAGGAAGGCTGCAGGATCTTACGCTTCCTCACCACGCGTGCGGCTGTAAACGAGATGATCAAGCACTATGCCGACGAGGGCATGTGTTGGGCGGATTTTCGTTATGGCCTCTTCGCCTTTCCGGACCGCGAATTCGTCGTGAGGCAGATGGAGAACGGGGTTCTTGAGCCGACCGTGGCCATCTCACCGGACTATCTGCGCACCTTGGCCACCCTTTCTGCCTACTACGAGCATCCGGAATTCTTGCCCACCCAGGGCGACCGCGACCTGGGCAAGACGGGCTGGGGCTTGGGCGGTCCTCTGGCTGCCCACTGGAGTTTGATCGAAGCGGAGGAAGACCGCTACGTCCGGGAACTGCTCGGTGCGCTTGGCGACAAGATCGGACTGGCACGCGCCCGATGTCTGAAAGCGATCTTCGATTCGCCTATGCTCGGTCGGCCCACGCTTCTTCAATCGACTGACAAGGTGCTTCTCGCTGAGTTGCGAAAGCGGATGGCCGGCGAATTCCTGAACCTTCCTGCTTCTGACCAGTTCGAATTGCTTGGAGATCGTTGGCCCCACATCGCGAGCCCCGCGATGCTTCCCGTCTTGCGGCAACTTTATAACAACCCTCCGCCCGGGCCGAACGAGCAGTTTGTTGCCCTGGTGCTCAAGCGTATTGCGGAACTCGCGCCTCCCGAAGGCCGCGCGCTTGTATTGAAGGAAATGCAGCGGCAACACCCCCGGCTCGATCTGCGCTTTGTTCATCTGCTGCCGGACAAAGAGATTCCGGAGCTCGATGAGCCGCTGGCTGCTAACCTGGAAGCCTCGAACGGGGAGGACATGACCATCGTCGAGCTGATCGGCCGTTATGCGACGACGGCTATCTTCCCGCGCGTTCTGGCGATGGAGGAGGATCGCGTGGGGAAGATGCCGTGCGAGGCGCAGGCGGCGTTTCTTGCTTATGCCTTCAAGGCAGACGCAGTGACCGGCGCGCAGATGCTCGAGAAGGCGCTCGCCGCGCGAAAGGCGACAGGCTGTTACACACTCATGCTCGGTGAGGTATCCCTACGCCGAAACGCACCCGAGGTAGAGCAATCGGCCATCACAGACCTTGACGATCCGGACCCGGAGGTCGCAGCCAGTGCGGCGGTTGCGCTGGGCCGCTACGGTTCGCCCTCGGCCGAGCAGCCACTGTGGGACCGCCTGCGGAAGTGGCACCTGGCCTGGGCCGGTCGCGCCGCCGAGCTTCCAAATGGGACTGGTAGCGCGTTAACTAACGGCTTGCAGACCGCCCTGGAGACGGCCCTGGTCAACGCTCTGGCCACTGCCCAGTCATGGTATGCGGGGCCGGAGAAGCTCCAAAGGGTCAGAGCCCTTTGTGTATCGCAGTGGGCTCGGGGCCAGGTTGACAACATGCTCAACACTCTTTCCTCTACACCACTCATTGGCGTTAACGCGTTCGGCGATGGAAGGTTCGGGGGCACGGTGTACCAATATCAAATGGATTCCATCAACGCGCTCGAGGAGAAGCTGGCCCAGCTCCCGCGCGGTACAATGTTCTCCGTGGAACTGAACGGCTCGGACCCTCAAGAATTGAAGAAAATCCTGGTTGAGTTGAAATCCGTCACTGAAGAACATGGTTCGAAGATCGACAAATGTCGCTTCTGGGCAGGAACACCTCCCGAGGATGAGATCCCTAACTCCAACCCGCAGTCTCCATGCTACCTGTTCCCTTTAGGGAGGCTCGCCAGGCCGTTCTTGCGGAAGAGTTCGCCGCCGTCGGCTTGGGTGATCTTGTCAGCCCGGATCTCGTAGGCGCGGAGTTCTTCAACGCGGACTTTTATGCTCTGGCCAAGGATACGACCAAGTTGCGAACGTATCTCGACCAGTACTGGTCGTCACGCTCTCGTCGGTAGGGGGCCATCCTTTCCGTCGGTGGTGGCTGTGTGGTGATGGGCGAACGGGAAACGGCTATCACTGAACCCCGATCAGTCGCAGACTTATCTAATGCCACTGTTTTCGCCTTATCCTACCCGCCGGGTCCTGCGCCAATATCCACTATGCCGAACGCTTCCACAGGCTTGTCTCCTCGAGTTTTTTCTGATGGCATTCAGAAATCGGGCGGCCAAAGCACCGTCGATGATCCGGTGGTCCGACGACAGCGTCATCTTCATGATGGAGCGGATCGCGACTTGGTCGTCTTTGACCACAGGCTGTTTCATGACGCTCGACACTGCGAGAATGGCGCTTTCACCGGGATTGATGATGGCGGTGAAGTTCTCGACGTCCAGCATGCCCATGTTGGAAATCGTGAACGTACTTCCCGTTATCTCTGCCGGTGTCAGCTTGCCGGCGCGGGCCTTGGCTGTCAGCTCGGTGGCACGCTCGTGGATTCCCGCAAGGGTTGCTTGTCCGCATCGCGGATGACAGGAACCACGAGTCCCTGCTCCAGGGCCACGGCCAGGCCAAGATGAATTCGGCTGTGCCACCGGGTGCGCTCCCCGTCCGTAGTGCTGCTCACGGTTGGGAATTCCGCGAGAGCGAGCGCGGCGGCCTTCAAGATGAAATCCGTGATCGTGTACGACATGCCCTGGGACTTCAGCTCCGAACGAAAGGAGTCAAGTTCCGTCACGTCGGCGGGCACGGTGACAAAAAAATGCGGCGTGCTGACGTAACTTTGGGTCAGCCGCTGTGCGATCACTTGTCGCATCCGGGTAATGGGCCTCGGCCGTTCAGTGATCGCCGTTTCAATATCCCCCATTGTGACACGGCCTGAATCGTCTCTAGCCTGGAGACTGAGAATATCGATTCCCTCCCTGACCGCCAGTTTCTTGGCGGTGGGCGTGATCCGAAGGCGACCGTACCCTTTGGCTTCCAGGTAGGCGGTCACATCCCGCTCGACGATCCGGCCGCCGGGACCGGTCCCGGCGATGGGCGTGGGATTAACCGCGCTTTCTTTGACCAATCTGGCTGCGCGGGGACTGATCTTGAATAATTCCGGCTTTACAGGCTCGGGCGGGGGGGACTGATATTTTGCGCGAGCGAGTGTCACGCCCGCGCAGCCGCGGCTTCTCCATTCGCCCCTTGGCCAGTTCGCCTGCGGGCGCCGGTAAGGACTGCCGCGGCGCTTCTGCCAGCGCGTGGGCTGCTTCTGTCTTTTGGGGGAGCGCCGGGGGAGCCACAATCTCCGGGATGGGGTCTCCCGGATCACCGATGAAGCCGACCACGGACTGGATGGGCACCGCCTGCCCTTCCGGCACTGAAATCTTGAGCAGCGTGCCGTCGAAGAAGCTTTCCACTTCCAGGAGAGCTTTGTCCGTCTCGATTTCGAAAAGGACGTCTCCCTGGGCGATCACATCGCCCTCATTCTTAACCCACCGGACAATCGTAGCCTGTTCTTCAGTCTGCCCCAGCTTCGGCACCACAATGGTCCGAACCATCCCGTGTTTTCTCCTTACAGAATCGCCTTGGCGGCCGCCAGGATGTCTTCCACTCGGGGGTAGAAAACCGCTTCCAAAACGTGCGACTGCGGGGCAATGCCGTTCTTGGCCCCCACCCGGATCACCGGCGAATCCAGAAAGTCAAAGGCCTCCTGCTGAATGGTCGACGCGACCTCGCCCGTGAAGCTGCCCAGGTGCACTGCCTGGCTGATCACTACGCAGCGCCCAGTCTTCTCGACCGACCTCAGCACCGTTTCGATATCGAGTGGCACAAGGCTGCGGAGGTCCACAACTTCCGCGCTCAGGCCGGATTCGACCTTGAGCCGCTCAGCGGCTTTCAAGGCATCATGCACTGCCGGCCCGTAGGCCACGAGCGTGATATCACACCCCGGGCGCTTGATGTCCGCCACCCCCAAGGGGACAAGGTATTCTTCCTCCGGCACAACGCCTTTTTCGCCGTAGGGCAACTGAGACTCTACAAACATCACGGGATTGTTGTCGCGAATGGCAGACTTAATCATGCCTTTGGCATCGTAGGGCGTGGCCGGGTAAACCACGTACATTCCCGGGATATGAGCAATTATTGATTCTAGGGTCTGAGAATGTTGCCCTCCATACCCTTTTCCGCCGCCGACTGACGCGCGGATGACCAAAGGCACTTCGACTTGCGCGCCGGACATGTAGTGCCACTTTCCCGCCTGATTGCTGACCTGATCGCCCGCCATCAGCAGAAAATCCATGTACATGAGTTCCACGATGGGCCGCAAGCCGATCATGGCAGCACCCACAGCGGTCCCGCAGATCGCGGCCTCGGAAATCGGAGTGTTGAAGATCCGGTCGCGACCGAAAACCTCCAGTAGCCCTTTGGTCGGTTTGAAAGCGCCGCCATACTCCGCCACATCTTCGCCGTAAGAGATGACCCGCGCATCGCGCTTCATCTCCTCGATCAGAGCCTCTTTGATCGCATCACGATAGGTGATGGCGCCGTCGGTCCGCTTGATCGCGGGCGGCGGTTGAAGCAGCGCTATTTTCTGAAATGCCGGCGGAACCTTCTCCGCCACGGTGTCGGCGTACATGTATTTGATGACCTCGGCGGGGTCAGGATCAGGTGAGCCGGCCGCGCGAATCGCCGCACGCGCGTTGCGCTCCCGGACCTCCGCCTGCAAAGAGGCAATCCCCCGCTCATCCAAGATCCCGCATTCCAGGATTTGCTTTTCGAGCCGGAGAACCGGATCGACAGCCTTCCAGGCGGCTTCTTCTTCTCGGGTTCGATATTCGTTTCGAGGGTCGCTCAAGGAGTGGCCATAGCAGCGGTAGGTGTCCACGTCGAGAAAATATGGGCCTTGGCCCTCGCGGCAGCCTCGGCTGGCCCCCCCGTCACTTCGTCGTCCGTGCGACCCGTCATGGCGTAGTGATTGTTGAGAACGAAGAAGATGATGGGAACTCCGACGCGGTGATCTCCGGCAATCTCATTGGTGAACTGGGCCTGCGCTGCCCAATTCATGGATTCCAGAACCACACCGTTGCAGTAGGCCCCATCACCCGCAAAGCAACACACCACACCTCCGGTGCGCAGATACCGCAGCCCCATGGCCGCCCCGGTCGCAATCGGCACGCTGCCTCCGACAATGGCATTCGCGCCGAGGTGGCCCACGGCGAAGTCCGCGATGTGTATGCTCCCTCCACGACCGCGGCAGTGTCCGTCCTCCTTGCCGAAAAGCTCCGCGACCGTGCGATAGACATGTTCCTCGAGGGCTTCTTCAAGTAGTTCCAGGCAAGAGGCCGCCTTGGAATGAGGAATTCGCTTCCGCAATTGTTCGTCGCTCATGGCGCGAAGGGCAAGGCAACCGCGAGCCAAGCTGTCTCCGTGCCCCCGATGCGTGCTGGTGATGTAATCCATCAGCGTCAAGGCGCTGCAAGCCCCGACGGAAGCACCTTCCTGCCCGATCGAAACGTGCGTCGGCCCGCGGTAGTTGAACCCCGCGATCGGCTCGTAAGCGCCAGCGCGCAGCTTCACGATCATCTCTTCCATCTCGCGAACCATGAGCATGTCTTCGAGGAGATCGACTGCGGTTGCGGCGTCGATTCGCCCGGCCGCCAGTTCGCTTTGAAGGTTGCCATGGAAGCGAAAGGCGCAAATCTTGCCGCAATCGATTTCAAAGGGAGTGAAATCAGGCCTCGTATCGCTGAGATGAGCTGGCGTCATTTCCGTTCTCTCCATGGACTACCATTCCGGTTACGCGCGCACAACCTCTACATCGCGTTTGCGCAGTTCTTTTGAGAATTTTCGATCCATCAGGCTGTCGGTGACGAGGATGCGAACTTTCTCGAGCCGCCCCGAACGCACGAAAGAAATCTTGCGGACCTTGCTGCTGTCGGCGACCAGAACCACTTCACGGGCACGCTCCATGACCAGTTCCTTGGTGTAGGCCTCGCTCGGGTCGGTCGTCGTGAGGCCTCCTTCAAGACTGAGGCCCATCGTCCCCATGAAGGCTTTGTCCACGTGCAATTCGTGGATCGTAAACCGAGTGAGCGGTCCAACCATGGTTTGACCGAGGCGGCGAAGTTCGCCCCCGATCATAATAAGCCGAGGTCCGCGTCCGGATAGTTCGACCGCCGCGCGAAGGGAGTTGGTCACAACGGTCACATTCGACCGGTCCTTCAGCAAGCGCGCCAGCTCCAAGACGGTACTGCCACCGTCCAGAAAAACCGTGTCGTTGGGCTGGACGTATTTCAAAGCCGCCTCTGCGATGCGACGCTTCTCCCTGGCCGCCACGGAGGTTTTGTCGTCAAACAGGGGCTCCTCGAGGCGGCTGCCGGTGCTGATGGCTCCACCATGCACTCGCCGAATCTCACCGAGACTCTCCAGCTCGTCCAGGTCGCGGCGGATCGTTGCCGGAGAAACCTTGAGCTGATGGGCGAGTTCCTCGACGCGAACCACTTGATCCTGGCTGAGGATACGTCGCCGCCGCTCCCATCGTTTGGGCGCCAGGTCCTTTTGATTGGGCACTGCCATGGAACCTCGCAACGTGCTTGGGTCTGATTTCATGCAAAAGGCTTACGAAATCAATCAGATCCCTTCATGCCCGTTCGCTCGCTATGATTGCATCGATGATTCACCGCGGCCCGAGTAGGAGGGGGCTGGATTCGTTGTAGAGTGCGGCGCTGAGGCCCGCGGGTTTGGTCCGCATGCCTCGAATATGAGTGTCCCTGGTGAGAAAATGTCCACGGGAAACGGACCACAGAAGTTTCAGCCTGCCGATTCGTTTCCCCTCATGACCTACAAAACGTAACGTCCTACCCCAGCTTGCGCTAACGTCGCGCCAGTCGCAGTGTTTTGATCTCCCACGGCTTCATGTGGAAGCGAATGGTTTGCCCCTCTCCGATCGATCCCAGGACCGTGTCTTCCAGCAGATTTGTTTCTACCACGCGAACCGAACGCGGAAGCTGAATCGTGGCATCTCCCTCGCGGCCCTCACATTCGAAAAACCGCAGGATCGCGTCCGTGTCATAGAAACCTTCCATTTGCTTCATAGCGTACAGAACTACGTGGTCGCTCTCGGTCTTGATGAAGGAGTATGCGTTTGGCAAGCCGCCTTTCTTGCCGGCCCACTGCTCTTGTGGGCTTGCATGGAATGGTTCCTGTAGAGCAAATAATGGCGAGTTGAACGCCAAGGCTTTGAACACCACCTTGCCGTCCCGCCACCCTCCCCGGTGAGGATAGATCGAGTAGCCAACGCTGTGTTGTCCCTCATCCGCCCGGGGGTCGGGGCCCCAAGGGCCGCGAATCAGAGAAAGGCGGACAAGGTTATCCTTGGCATCGAAGCCATTGCGGCCATTGTTCAGGATCGCTACCCCGTAATCCGCGTCGGATATGTCGACCCACTTACCCATCACCATTTCACTTCCGGCCTGGTCGCGCTCGATGGCGCCATAAGGAATCTCGGCCGTCACTTTGGCAGATGAAACGCTTACCGGGAAGCCTGCCTTCAGGAAGGTACTGCGCTCGTGCCATTCCGTTGAAAATTCCACATCCACGTGAGGCGCGCCCGCGATCAGACTGACATCTTGAGTAAACTCCGAGTCCCGGAACCGATGGACAACTCGGACTTTGGCACGCGCGGGCCCTTGCTCGATGACCTCGATTCTTGCCGCTTTCTCGATATTCCATTTCTTCCCGGTCAGCCCAATGTCCCAGGCAGGTCCGGCGTACTCGGCGGAGGTTTCCTTGGCTCGCTCTGCAGTGTCCTCCAGCGCCACCAGGAAATTGCCTTCGCCGTGGAACGCTTCGCGCTTATTCTGCTTGTCGTAAAGCCGGGCGATGTAGCCGGTCTCGGGATTAAGTTCGACACGCAGGAATTCGTTTTCGAGGTATGGCTGAGGCTTCGTGCCCGCCTGGAGTGTCGACGCGGCGGCTTTGTGACTGCTGGCCTCTGCCACGATTCGATAGAGTTTCAACCCCATCTGCGGAACCTGGCGCGCGACGAAAGCGACAGTTGAGGTCTCCCGATTGCCCACTTTGTCCGCGGGTTTCAGCACTTGTACGGGAACCGTTTCCTCACTGTGAACGGCTACCATTTGTGAAGGCAGCGAGAAGGCTGAGACCTCGGCGATGACCAAGTCACTACGGTCCCAAGACTGAGGATTGTAGACGACCACGGGTATCCCCTCACCTCGGGTGTCCAATTGGAGGCCAAGGTTTTGGAGCGTGAAGTCCAAGGCTCGATGGCCGCGCTCAAAGACCTCCTGATACTGGTGGGCCGCGTCGGCATAAATGGGACCGATGCCGGAGCCTGCCGCCAGGTCATGGGCCTGGTTCAAGAGTGCCAATTTCCAGGCTTCTGTGATGTCGCGATTGGGATAATAGTCCCGATAGTCAAAGAACACCGCCAGCTCCGACATTTTCTCGGCATTCAGCAGAAGTTGCTCGGCCTGGCGATTGTGGCGCTTCATATCCACTTGAGTTGTGTAGCAGCCGGGAAAGACAGGATTCAGCTCCTTATCGACAACCGGAAAGTCTTTCTTCTCGGTCAGGAGAAGATCAACATAATCGCCGACGTTCGTAGTTTTCACGCGCACATCATCAGGCGAGGCATTCAGCTTCGCGATTCCTGAAACGTCAACGGGGTTGGGACCGCCGCCATGATCACCCATACCGTAGAGCACCAGGATGTTCTTGACTCCTGCCCGATCCGCGTTCTTCATCCCCAACACGGTGGTGTGCTCATGATCCATGGGCTGGGTGTACTCGCCGGGGGTGGTGTAACCCAACACGCGGCTCCCGTCCAAGCCCTGCCACCAGATGATGGGTGGCCGGGACGGGTCATGCGGCCGGTTGAAAACATAGAACTCGATACCGGCTTTCCGCGCAATCTGCGGCATGGAACTAGCGTGGCCAAAGACGTCGGGTTGCCATGCAACGCGGATATAATGGCCGAACTTGTCCTTACTGTATTTCTGGCCATAGAGGAACTGGCGAACGAGCGACTCGCCATCGGGCATGTTCTCATCCATCTGAACCCAACTGGAACTGACGGGGATGAAATTGCCGGTTCTGGCCCTCTGGACAATTCCCTTGAAAATGTCAGGATAGTAGTGCTCCATCATGTCGAACACCACCGCCTGATCCTGCACGTAGGTGTAATCTGGGAACTGGTCCATCAGCTCAAGTTGATTGCGGAAGGTGTTGTACATGATGTCGTGGATGGATTCTTCCCAACGCCAAAGCCAAGCCATATCCATGTGAGCGTAACCAACCACATGGGCCGTATATTTCTTGGGCTGCGGTGGCGCCTGCGCTCGGGCTAGGGGAATGAACGCTGCCAGGATGAGAACGGGCAGTAAGAACTTGCGCATAAATCCTCCTCTGAGCAGGGGCTTGTTGTTTCCTTTCGACCGCGTTTCGAAAGACTTCAACGGCGGAGAAATTAGATATCAAACTCACCTGAATTGCAAGGCGCTCTGGCCTCTACGGATCTTGGCGGACGTTTTCGCCCTCACCATAGGACGGCCCATCAGAACCAAGGCCAACGTGGCGGCCGAGTTCCCGTTACGTCAGATCTTTGCTGCGGGCTCTTGGCATGCAAAGCACGACGGACGCGCGTCGATCCATTTGTACAGCTATCGGACTGGCTCGTCTTTCCCCTGTGTGCTAAGCTGCGTCCTTCGCCGAAGCTCATGCGGCCGCTGTGTATGTAAGTTAGGAAATATCGATGAAAGCTATTAAGAACCTTAATCTGAAACCATTCCGAGGCATTTCGGGAGCGAAATCCGATTTTGGCGAAGGACAAGCATTGCCCCGACGCAACGCGCCCGGGAGGGGTCCATGACCAGTCGCGAGCGTGTGCTCATGATGCTGGAGGGGGGTCAGGTGGGTCACCTTCCCTGCATGCTGATTCTGATGTAGGTTGTCGCCGAACGCATCGGGGCGAAGTACAAAGACTACGCGACCAACTTCCGTATCCTGGCCGAAGGACAGATCCGCGCCGCCGAAGAGTTCGGAATCGTCCACGTCAACACCATGTCGGACCCGACCGGCGAGGCTGCCGACTGCGGTGCTGCTCATGACCGAAAAGAATTTTCGAAGGATTATGGGTTACCGGGATCTTTGCATGCTGAAGGCAGCCTTGGATGAAAATCAAACTTCGTTGAAGAAGCAGGTGGCGTAAAGTGAATTCAACCGCTGCTCACCTCCAACGACGAGCTAGACACCTTCAGTCGCACCGTTCTACCGTGGTGACTCGGACGAACGGGGCCGCTTTCAAAGGGCGTACTCACTTATTTAGCGCTCTTCTCGATTTCAAGCAACGTGCGACCATGCGGTGGGACGGTCACGACGATTTGCGCGGGGTTGGTGACAACCAGGTGCCGGGCCTCGGGGGGCGGAGGTTTTCCGGCAGCGAGCAAGAGGTGCCGCTCATCGCGGGTGGGAAAGTCGGGAGAACCCATGGCCCCCCGGGCTGCCAGAACCGAGCCGCCGTCGTGGTCCACCCGGCTGATCCAAACCTCTTGCGGCCCTTGCAGCCCTGCAGGCCTTCTCCCAATCCTCCGATAGCCGCTTCACCATGCGGCCCAGAATGTGGGAGGCCAAGTGTTCGACCTGAATCCAGGGCAGAATCAGAAAGCGGGTGTTGTAGGCGAGGAATCGGATATTGCGTCGCCGGGCTTCGGCCGACCAGCCGATAAAGCAGACGCGGCTCCCCAGGTGCCGCGGCGCGGAACTCCAGGCCAGACAGGCCAGGGGTCGCCCTTGGGCCCAGGCCAGATATTTTAGGTGCTCCCCGCCTGGTCGGGTGTAGCCCAGGTAATGGTGGCGTTCCAGCAGGCTGTGGATGAGCGGCTCTTCCGGGGTGCGTCGCACGTAGTGGAACTCCAGCGGCCGGAGGGTGCTCAGCGGGGCGTCGAGCGGTGTCGTATCCAGGTACGTCGGAACCCCTGAGCCGCTTTCCGACCCGCGCCGGGCCGGCGGGTTGCGGTGAACATGATGCACCGGCGGTAACTCAATCTGTCCGGCCCGTTGCAGCCCCAGCAGCAGCTCTCGACAGACCATGTCGCGCGGCGCCCCGTTGGTCTGTTTCCACTGCCAAGCCGCACACAGCCTCAGCGAAAGCTGCCGACGGCTGGCGCCCGGATGCGCCGCGATCAACCACGGATAAACTCCACCTCCGTAGCGGTGATCACCTGGCCCCGGTAGCGAAACTTACCCTCCATGCTCCGGAGGGTCGCAGAGACGGGATTAGAACGTAAGCCCCTGCGCCCTTTTTTCTCAGCCGGGGACGCCTACCTGCCGCCAGACGGGCGCCTCCTGCGCCGAGGTTGTATCCCCGCCTGCCAGCAGCACGTAGAGTTCGTGCGCCTCCAGAGCTTTCGTCACCCCTGTTGGGCTCACCGGCCAGAAGCCGAATCGTCCGCGCGAGAGCCGCTTCTGGCACAACCAGAACCCCCTGCCGTCATAGGCCAATATCTTCAGCGCCGTGCGCCGACGGTTGCGGAACACGAACAGCCGGCCCGAAAAAGGGTCCGCCTGCAACTGCTCCTGGCACACCCGCGCCAGGCCATCAATCCCGTTGCGGAAATCGACCGCCTCCACCGCCACCAGGATGCGGGTCTGCGGGGTGACCTGGGGCATGCCTCGCCGTCCCACAACGCCTGGCTCAACGCCACCAGCTCCGCCGTGGCCATTCCCTTGAACTGCATCCGCATCCGGCCGCGCCGTCCCTCCAGTTCCACCAGGCATTCGGGGAAACTGCCGGGCCGCGAGGCGATCAGCTCCACAAACGCCGGCGGTGCGGACCGTGCGCGGCGCCGCTGCTGGGGCCTTCGCCACCCGCCTCTTCGCCGCAGGACTCGCCGCTTCCACCCACTGCTTCAGCTTGCCATACTCCAGACGCAGAGCCTTCGCGGCGCGGAAAACCCTCTGCTCCCGAGCTACTTCGGCCGCCGCCGCCCACAAAGGCTCCGGAATCGGTGAGCGGTCGGCGTGCGAACTCCGCCACCGCTGGAAACGCCGATAAACCCTCCGGAGGTAGCTGTCGCGGTCTTCCCATATCCTCGCAAAGCTGTGATGGCTGGCAACGAGCACAGTCAGGGTGAGGCCTTCGCCCGGCAACTCGATGAGTTCAACCAGCGATTTGAGCAGAGGTCTGGATGCTACAAGCTCTTCTTTGGGCATTTTGGAGTGGCGGGCGCCAGGGTGAGCAGTGGGCGGCCCCTGGTGGGCCGATGCGCCGAGTATCCGCTTGATCCGCTGCGTGGCTTGCAGGCCCAGTACGTGGGGCTCAGTCACATCCACCTCCGGCAGCAACTGGCCCCCCGAGTCTGGTATGCTGGATCGTTGTCCCGGTGCGACTACAGTGAGCAAGAGGACAAAGGGTATCACTTGGTCACATTGAAGGAGCCGGTTCTTAGGCCTGACCTATCGGACGTTGATGTCCAGTTCCGATTGTCGCCAACGCGCAACATGGTGGAACTACGGGCAGTCTATGAGAACGGTGAATTCCACTTCAAGAATCCTCCGGACCCCGCGCGTCTCAATGATGCTCGCGTGAAGCTGGTGGTTACGGTGGCCAAAGGGCTCCATGAATCGCTGAGTCGCGAGGAACAAGCGAGGCTGCGGGAGCAATTACTCAAAGCCAAGCCCGCCGAATTGAAAGTTAAGATCGAGCACGAGCCGGAAGGCCCCACCGAGAATGCGCCGCTCAGTCTGGCCAAGACAGCAGAAGACAAGCTGCGGGCATTCTGGGCACTCAAGGGCCAGCCTCCTATAGAGCGGCAGGAACGGCTGCTCGCTAAGCTTGCGCAGATTGAGTCATCTGTACTCACTCAATAGCGGCAAATCTTCCCGTTTCGGTTACCGCACTCACAACCCCACCGCCAAGATCAGAGGGCTTCGGCCCTCTCCCAACGCCAAATGCGAGCCAGCCTTGCGGCTACCTGGCCAGGCTGTCACAGCCCGGCTAGAAAACCCCATCCATCGGGCAGAGCAGGGACCGGGCGGCTTCGCTTGTGAGTCGGGGTTTCGTTCGGTGGTGAATTGGGCTTAACCGGCGTCGTTCAATTACGAGGAGTAAAAGCATGAAAATCATGCAGCTTAGTCTGTGCGGTATTACGGAAGCTTTTCCCGGCCCGGTGAGCGTGGATTTCGGGGCGCTGGGCCCCGGCCTCGTTGCGCTTGTGGGGCAGAACGGCGCCGGGAAGTCCACTCCGATCGGTTCGATCTTCTCAGCGTTGTTTCGCCAGCTCCCTGGCCAAAAGCGTTCGCTGTATGACTTTGCCACCCATCCGCAGCCCGAAATCGACGTCACGTTCAGCGTCAACGGTGCCCGCTACCGGTCGCTTCTCAAGATCGATCCCAAGTCCCGCCAGATGGAGAGCTATCTCTTCAACGGGGAGGGGAAGCCGCTTACCAACGGCAAAAAGGAGCCCTTTGAGGAGCTTGTTCGCAAATGCGCTGGCACGCCCGACTTCTTCCTCAGCAGCATCTTCTCCAGCCAGAAGCGTACGGGCAACCGGGATGAATCGTAATAGTGTCCGCCGCCGCCGCAACATAGTCCGCCACCTTATTCAGCGGTTCATCGATCATCAGGTGGACGTCCTTGAGCAGGGGAGTCTTGAGGGCCTTAATCAGCGGTGGGCCCACGGTCATCATGGGGCAGAAGCAGCCATCCATGACGTCCACGTGGGCCACTTGGACGCCGCTACGTTCAAGGAGGGCCAACTCCGATCCTAGCGAAAGGAGGTCAGCCGTCAGGATGCCCACACTCACTACAGGAGACGATTCACGGAGAATCTCGAATGCGGTTAAAGAGCTCATAAAATCTCCGAAATGGGAAAGGCGTGTCACGCAAAGGCGCAAAGGCCGCAAAGCAAGTCTGGAGTGCGGCAGCTTGCTGCCGCTTTGGTCCCGCGAGCTTGCTCGCGCCGTCGCTGGCCCACACGCCGCGCCGCCGTGCACGGCCAGCAAGCTGGCCTGAGGAAAAGCGGCAGCAAGCTGCCGCACTCCAAAGTCGAGTGGTAGCGCAGTGGGGCGGGAACAGGCCTCCCTCTAGCTTGCCAACACCCCTTTCTTTTCGTACTTCAAGGTTTCGTACAGCTCGAAGGCTTGCTGGGGCTTCATCAGCTCGTGGACCACTTTTCCCACCGCCTGGATCATGGCGGTGGGAGCGTCGGCTTGGAAGATGTTGCGACCCATGTCCACGCCCGCCGCTCCCTCGCTGACGGCGCGATAGGCCATGGTCAGCGCCTCGAGTTCGGGCAACTTCTTACCGCCCGCCATGACGATGGGCACTGGGCAGGAAGCCGTCACGGTTTCGAAACCCTCTGCCACGTAGTAAGTCTTGACGAACTGGACGCCCAGTTCGGCGCAAATCCGGCACGCCAAGCGGAAGTACTTGGCGTCCCGTACCATGGCCTTACCCACCGCCGTAACGCCCAGGATGGGAATCCCGTAGCGCAGCCCTGCGTCCACCAGTCGGGTCATGTTGTTGACCGTCTGGGTTTCGAACTCGCCGCCGATATACACCTGCACAGCCAGCGCTGATACGTTGAGCCGCGCGGCATCTTCAATATCCACCGCGAGCTGCTCGTTCGAGAGCTCTTTGAGGATGCTGGGTCCGCCGCTGGCCCTCAGCACCACGCCGGAATTGAATGACGACGGAACGATGGCTCGCAAAATGCCCCGGGTGAGCATCAGGGCATTGGTATAAGGCAGCAAGGGGAGGATGTTGACGTCAACCCGCTCGAGGCCCGTGGTGGGACCCTGAAAGTATCCGTGGTCGATGGCCAGCATCACGGTCCGCCCGCTGCTGGGGCTGAAAATGCGCGCCAGCCGGTTCTGCATTCCCCAGTCCAGCGCTCCCGATCCCTTCAGGAAGAACGCTTGGTTGTTGGCGGGAATATCCAGGTAGAATTCCTTTGTCTCTTTTACGTTATCAACGTCAGCCGTGTTCTCTTTCTCCTTTAGATTGTTTCATCGTGGGCGACCACAGGGTCGCCCCTACTAAGCCAGGTGAGAGACCTCTTATGTAAGCTTACGTGACACCAACGATCTTGCGCACAGTTGCTACGATGCGCTCCGCATCCGGCCGGTAAAAATTCTCCATGGGAGGGGAGAACGGAACGGGGGTATTGGGTGATGCGACCCGCTTCACCGGTGCGGTCAAGTAATCACTCAGGGTATCGGAGAGGGTGGCGGCGATTTCAGCGCCCCACCCGCCCTGGCGCGGGCCTTCTTCCACGATGACCGCGCGCGTGGTCTTCATCACCGAAGCATTCACCAGGTCCCAATCAAAGGGCACCAGGCTGCGCGGGTCAATGACCTCGGCACTGATGCCTTCTTGCGCGAGCCGTTCCGCCGACTGAAGGGCGCGGTGCATCATGAGCAGAGTTGCTATAATTGTGACGTCGTCCCCTTCCCTCCGCATAATGCCTTTGCCTAACGGAACCACATAATCTTCGTTGGGAATGTCACTTGAGGCATCTACGGCTCCTGACTCCGTGCGCGCGCCCTTGGACCCGTAAAGGAGTTTGTGCTCGAAAAGAAGCACCGGATTATCGTCGCGAATAGCAGCCTTCAGCAATCCTTTTGCGTCATAGGCGGTTGCCGGGCAGGCAATCTTGATCCCTGGAACGCTGAAGAAAATAGCCTCGAGGTTCTGCCCATGCTGGGCGCCACGCCCGGTGGCGCCGACGGGAGCCCGCATCACCAATGGCACACGGACCTTCCCTCCAGACATGTAATGCATCTTTGCAATCTGGTTGACCACCTGATCCATAGCGTAGAAGAGGAAGTCGCCGTATTGCACGTCCGCCACCGGCCGCAGGCCCATGATCGCCGCGCCCAGGGCCAGCCCGAAGAATCCCCCCTCCGAGATCGGCGTGTCGATGATGCGCGCTCGGAAGTCCTTCTCCAATCCCAGAGTGACCGTAAATGCCCCGCCCCAGCCCCCTCGCACACCAATATCCTCACCTATGCAAAAGACCCGCTCATCGCGGAGCATCTCTTCGCGAAGTCCTTGGCGAAGGGCCTCCGCAATTGTCATGTGAGCCACATTTCCCCCGTTTTCTCAAATAAAGACATCCTCGAGCGCCGCTTCCGGTTTCGGGTCCGGCGCTGCCATGGCCGATTCGACGGCGCGTTCGATTTCGGCGTCGACATCGGCGCGAATCCCGTCAAGTCCAGCCTCGTCAATCAACCCGCCCGTCAGCAAATATTCAGCAAACCGCCGCAGGGGTTCCCTCTTGAGAGCCTCCTTCCGCTCTTCCTCGGGTTGGTAGTTGCAAGGATCACGGCGTGAGTGGCCGGTGATCCGGTAGGTCATGCATTCAACGAGCGTCGGCCCTTCGCCGGCGCGGGCGCGCTCGACGGCCTTGCGGGCAGTGTCGAAAACCTCGAGGACATCGTTCCCGTCCACCGTGACACCCGGTATCCCGTAACCTGCCGCGCGATCGGAAAGCCTCTTCAGTCGCACCATCTCGAAAATAGGCGTGGAGGCGGAATAGAGATTATTCTCCACAACATAAACTACGGGAAGCGACCAAATCGCGCCCATATTCACAGCTTCGTGAAACGCTCCCTCGTTAACAGCGCCGTCACCCATGAAGGAGACTGCCACGCGCCGCTCCGCCCTGTACTTGAAGGCCAAAGCAATCCCCGTAGCAATCGGGACTCCACCCGCCACGATCGCAACCGCGGGCACCATCCCCTTCTCCAGATCTCCCACGTGCATCGAGCCCCCTTTGCCGCGACAACAACCCGTGGTCTTTCCGAACAACTCGTGCATCACGGATTCCACCGTCAGTCCTTTGGCCAGCGCGTGCCCGTGCGGACGATGCGTGCTGGTGATGAGATCGTCGGAGTTCAGCGCACTGCATACGCCCACGGCAATCGCCTCCTGCCCGTGGTACTGGTGAATGGTGCCCGGCATGATCCCTTCGAGGAACAGGTATTTGACCCGTTCCTCGAACTGCCGGATCAGCAGCATCTTCCGGTACAGCGAAATGAGAAACTTCCTGTCGTGCCCCATAGCTTTGCTCCTCCAACGTTCTCTCAGTTGCCGAAAAAGCTGCCTACGTCCGTCATTCCGAGGAGTCCCGATCTGATCGGGACGACGAGGAATCTCGCAAGTGCTGTGCTTCCAGAGCGAGATTCTTCGCGCAGTTTACCCTGAACGGGCAGGGCGAGATTCCTCCCCTTCGCTCCGCTCTGGGTCGGAATGACAGTGAAGGGATCGGAATGACAGCGTGGGCAAGCGTTTTTCAGCACTAGAATATCTCCCCCGACTCGATGACCTCTTTAACCTTGCTCAGAAACGCCGCCGCCGTCCGCCCATTGATGAGGCGATGATCGGTGGCAAGTTTTACGGTAACGAGGGGGCGAGCTTTAACCTCACCCTCCAGAATCACGGGCTTCAGTTGAATCGCGCCCACCGTCAGGATAGTGCTATGTTCGGGGAAGATGATGCCGTCAAAGGCTTCGATCGGGTACTTGCCCAGATTGCTGAGGGCCATGCTTCCACCGCTCATCTGGTCGGTCCGCAGGGTGCGCGCTTTGACCTTCGCAACCAGGTCGACAACCTCCTTCTGCAAGCTCACCAGATCCTTCTTCTCAACATCCCGCACCACAGGCAGGTGAAGTTCGTTATCAAGCCCGATGGCCAGCGCGATATGGATGCCCTGCGGCCGCATGATTCGCTCTCCAACCAACTTCGCCGCAACCAGGGGCAGGGTTTCCGCCGCCCGCGCCATGGCTTTTAGAAAAATCGCATCGTAGCTAAGGCGTGCGCCGTTCACATCACTCCTTGCCCGCATCTCCTGCGCCGAAGTCATGTCAATTGACGCGGTGATGCTGAGGTGAGGGATTTCCTTCCAACTCTTCTGCACAGCACGCGCTACCGCGACTTGAGCGCGCGGCAGCAGCTCTCCAGGAAGAGTTGTTTCTAGCGCCGATGCGGCCTGTTCACGGCTGGCGCGCTGCACGTCCTCGCGGGTGATGACCCCTCCCGCGCCCGTCCCCTTTACACGGCCAAGATCAACGCCGAGCTTCGCAGCGAGGTTCCGCACGATAGGCGCGACGCGGGGGGATGGGCCGCCTTCGAGGTGGGAGGGAGTCGCCACGGGAGACGCTGTTCCGTGAGGGAGAGCCGCCGCAGGGGCTGCCACAGCCTTAGCTTCACCAGCCACGGACTCGCCTGGCTTCCCGACATAGGCAAGGATATCTCCGGTGCGGGCCAACTCTCCCTCCTTCACTACAACCTGTAACAGCACTCCTTCCCCGGTCGATTCCAGCTCTGCTACCGCTTTGTCGGTTTCGATATCAGCCAGAACATCGCCGCGCTTGACCGCTTCACCTGGCTTGATCCTCCAGGATAAGACTTTGCACTCCTCCACATTCGTCCCCATGTCGGGTAGCCTGATTGCCACGGCCATTGCTGCCTTCCTCCTTTTTTCATTGCCGATTGCTGATGGGTGCTGGGTGCTGGGTGCCTCCCATATTGATTGGGACATGGGATTCACTGGTCACGGATGGGATAGCGTCCGTAAGTCTTCGCCGTCTCGTAAAAGGCCAGGATGTTCCGGAGCGGCACCTCCGACTGGATATTGTGAGCCGGCGAGATGATCAGTCCTCCGCCCTTCCCTACGGTTCGTAGTCGCAATCTGACCTCATTAGCCACATCCTCGGGCGTTCCGAAGGGCAGAACTTCCTGAATATCCACTGTCCCCCAAAATGTGAGGTGGTCTCCGTAGGACTTTTTTAGCCGGGCCGGATCCATCGCCTTCGGTTGGACAGGATTCAGGATATCAAGGCCTACTTCGATGAGATCAGGAATAATAGGATAAATGTTGCCGTCCGAATGGAAGGCGATCTTCACTTGAGGGTTGATAGCCTTCCACTTGCTGAAAAGTCGCGCGTAGCGCGGCTTGAAGAACTCTCGGAAGAGCTGCGGGGAAATCATCATTCGATCCTGCGTGCCGAAGTCATCCCCGATCCAGATAATGTCCACGCCCAGCCCGACCATTCTGGTTCCGGCCTCGTCGATCCAGGTCATCAGCTTGTCGAGATAGGCGTTCATGAAGTCTTTGTTCGTCACCATGTCCATCAGGACTTTTTCCATGCCGCGCAGATACCACGCCAGTTCAAAGAGAGTGCAAGCGCATCCGCCCATGATCCCGTACTCGTTCCCGCATTCGGCAATCAACCGGCGAGCGCCGCCATAACGGTCTTCTTCGGTGAAGTCCGGCATGGAAAAATCCGACGGATCCACGATGTCTTCGAGGGGGCGCCTTACCATTTCCGTGTACGAGCCACCCGCAGCGTTCTTGAACCATTTCCAGCCAATTCCCCACTCATCGGTATATTCGTCGGCGGGATCCGCGTAGTAGCTTGTACATGGGCCGACCCAGGAAATGAGAAAGTCGTGGTCCATCAGGATGGGAAGCGGGCCACCCGCAGCCTTGTAAGTCTCGGTCCGATCCGATTCCACCCCGAGATGGCGCAACACGGCGTTCTCCGCTTCGGGTGTGTACCACGCGCAGATGGGAACCCGATCGGGCTCCTCATGGTTAATCGCCGTCAGCAAACGCTCTCTGTGGTTCATCAGCTCCTCCTGCCAAAGGAAGCTTTCAGCTTTCAGCCGTCACCCCCGCGAAAGCGGGGGCCACGCACGGCAGGGATTCCTGGCGCCATGGCGGAAGGGCGGGAATGATTGTCGCCTAGGGCCGCCTTTGCCATGCTGGGATTATTTCACCGCCCTGGGTTGGAGCGCCTTCCCCCCTCACCCTTCCCCTCCGCCTGTGTGAAGAGTCAGGCAACTCGCGCGATTTCGACGTGATTATTCGCCACAAAATCCATGGCCTCCTCGAACTCTAAAACTCCATCGTGGCATCCCAAGGCCCGCGTGCAGGAGGCGCCTACCGCACTCGCAAAGCGCAGCGAGTCTTCGAGTGACCAACCCTCGAGCATTCCAACCAGGAAGCCAGCGTCAAAAGCGTCTCCGCTTCCCGATTCGTCAATCGAGTCAACCTGGAAGGCAGCCGCGCGCAGCTTCTCGCTCCCCCGCCTGGCCAGCGCTCCTGCACTACCCTGAGTAATCACAATGGTTCCGTCAGGATTGAAGCGGGCCAAGATTTCTGCCTGCTCGAGCGGGTCAATGCAGCCCGTCAAGGCGCGGGCCTCATCCTTATTGGGCAAGAACAGGTCTGTGTAACGAAGAGCCTGCCGAATGTCTTCTAAAGCGGACGGGGACCCTGCGGCAATTACGACATCCAGAGCTGTAATCAACCCGTGCTGCTTGGCCTCCCGGAATAGCCCCACGAGGTGGTCGGGTCGAAAAGCCGGCATGGCGAGGTACCCTCCCACGTACAATGCGCGTGCGCCGTCCAGGACCTTCGCATCAATGTCGGCGATCGAAAAATCGGCGTTGGCGCCAAAACAGTGGAAGTACCGGCGGTCCTGGCCCCGGACGTTAACAATGAAAGTGCAGGATGTGGGATGGGTCTGGCTGCGTCGAATGAAAGAAGTGTCGATGCCCAATCGTTTCAAGTCTTGCAGAACAAACTCCCCGAAAAGATCATTGCCCACTTTGCCGAGTACACTCGTGGTGCGGCCCAGACGCCCCAAATCAGCCGCCGTGTTGGCAGCACATCCCCCGACACTCAGCAGATAGCGGTCGAGCAGCGCCAGTTCGCCCGCGGCTGGAAGGGAAGCGATGGGGTTGCCGAAGATGTCGGCAACTAAGATTCCCAGACAAACCACATCCGCCATTCGACCATTACCTCCTCAAGCCTTCGAGATCTCCGGCATTCGCTTGATACGCGGGTCGGTAAAGATATCTTGATCGTCCGTGCTGCAAGTCGAGAATTCAGAGACGATTGCTCCTTCCGGCCCCGCCTGGAACCAGTGCTGCGTGTCGGGAGAGAGTGTGTATTGCTCGCCAGGTTTCAGGCAGACTTCGTGGCCCACCGTGTAATAAGCTTCGGAACCTTCCGGCGGATGGCAAGCCGGTTGGCCCGCCGGAGCGCCGGGCACATACAGATAGACTGTTCCCCAGCGACAGCGGAACGTCTCCTCCTTACCCAGCCTGCTGCCCACCGTGGGATGCCAGTGCTCCGGGCAGGTCTGATGTGGCAACATCACGAGTTCCTTGGCACAGACACGGTCCGTGTTTATATAGGTGATGATCTCGAGGCCAGTCTTTTGGAGTTCTCCCAAGCCGAAATCCGCCACCTCGATACGGGCTCGCTCCTCGGGCGTGAGCACAATCCCGGCGCGTTCGAGCATTTGTGCGGAGCGTTCTATTACAGATTCATATTGTTGCTGGGTAATCACTTGCGATCTCCTCGATTTTTCAGAGTCTCCCCCATACGTGACGCCGCCTGGCAGTGCGGCTCAAAAAGCTGCTGCGCTTTCCACGCAGAACCAAACGCTTCGAGCAATTCTTTCACCTTGCGCTTTACCGCCTCTCTCCCCGCCACCAGCACGTCATCTCTCCCGCCCATGCCGAGAAACGGGTGGGGATTCATCGGCTCTCGATAATTTACCAGCTTTTCGCGGATCGCGGCTAGGTAAGCTTGCTTGAGCACGGTTCCAAAGTTGACCTTCACAACGCCCCACCGGATGCAACTTTGCGCGAGCTCGAGGGGAATCCCAGTCCCCCCATGTAAGACCAGAGGAACTTTTACCTTATCGTGGATTTTTCCCAACCGGTCAAAGTCAACTGGAGCCTTGCCCGTAGTGAGGATATGCGTATTCCCAACCGCCACACCTAAAGCATCGATCCCTGTTTCCTCTACAAATGCCCGTGCAGTCGCAGGATCGGTGAGCTCTGCCTCTGAACGACCCGACCCATCCGGCAACGTTCCGACTTGCGCCTCCACCCAGACGTTGCGACTCTGGGCGATCCTAACGACATACTTTACGAGTTGTCGATATTCGTCTAGCGGCAGGTGCTCATTCTCAACCATGACAGCGTTGAACCCTAAACCTATTCCCTCCTCAATTTGGGCGAGGTTGTCCGTTTCGTTTAAGAGAAAAGCCACCGGAATATTACTGCGACGGAGTGCCGCCAAGCCCATGCTCGCGTAGAGAGCCAAATCCTCTGACTGCGCTCTGCCGGCATGGATTAGGAAGCCACCATTAAACCCCGTGATAATCGGCGACTCTACTTCTTCGGCTGCCGCCACCACGGCCTGCAATGATTCCAGATTCCACGCCTCGCAATAACATACCCCGTAGCCAACCGACCGCGCACGCTCCAGCATCTTCCCCACCGACACGAGTGGCATGCTCACCTCCCTTTCTACTATGAGTCCCCTATGCTTTCCTCAGGAGATATTGACATCGTGGCCCGGCATTCCCGTTGCGGACCGTTCGGCCAACTTGTCAATCGACCCCAGGTGACTTAGTTGAACCTGGCGACCTACGGCAGCTCTCGCCGCTTTGAGCAGACCTGGGGGAGGCAGCTTCGCCAGATTCAAATAACCTCGAAGGTCCGGAGCCGCCAAGGCTGAAGCTCGAAGTTCAGCTTGCCAGCGCTTGAAGAGGCTTCCGCCACCTTCTTACCCAGAAGGTTGGTTTCCGACGCCCTGGTCATCGGAACGGCCAACTCGACGGAAGCGTACCCTTTCTTGCCCTCAACCTCCACGAATCGGAGCTCGAACCCCTGGCGCTCCTTCGTGCGCAAAACCATCAGATGGGCGCTTTCGGGCCTCACGGTGATGAAGCCCTTGCGCTGCGGCAGGCTTCCGCTTTGCGGCTGGCCCACCACCGTGACGAGCTTCTGGCTGAACCCCTCCGCCGCCCGCACCCGCTCGGCATTCGTGATGTTTCCCCCGTGGGGCAGCAAGGCGTGGTGGTACTCCGAGTAGCGAGGCCAGCCGTACTCGCCGGTAAAGTACGACTCCCACTCCCGCATGACCAGGTTTGAAAACACCCCGTCGCTGTCGCGCTTGAAGTACTGGGTTCCGGGGTGCAACACCAGCAGCCCGGCATCCTTTCCCGCCAGATCAACGAAGGTGCGGGCTTGGAAGTTCTGACGCTCCGTGGGTTCAATGCCCAGGGGAAAATCGCGCACCACCGAAGCCGGTTGAAAGCCCGGCGCGAAGGTCAGCCAGTAACCCTGCTTGATTTCGGCGGGGAAGCGATCGTCGGGGCCCAGCGCGTCGGGAGCCGGCGGGATTTCCGCCAGCACCCGGCTGGTGACTTCCACCCAGGGCAATCCCGCGCAAAGGGTGACGTAAGTCTCAAATTTCAGCAGTGGCCATTGGTGGCCCGTCTTGACGGTGGCGCGCAGAGGACCCTTCTCAATCCAGCGAATCGCGGATTTCACAATGGTGCGAAAATCCCCTTCCCCAGACGCGGCTGTTATCTTCTCCGTACCCTCATAAACGGCTTCCGACGTTGAACTGTCAAACAGCGCTGGGATCGCTAACCCTTGCCGGTGATACTTCTCCTGGATGAAAACGCTCCGCAGGCAGTAGTCCTGATTAGGTGTGCCCTTAAACACCGGGAAGGCGCTCTTCGCCGCGTCCAGCATTTCCCGCCCCGTCCGTTTGTCCAACAAGCTGACGATGGCCCCGTGCTTCGAGCTCAGTTTGACTTTCAAGTATTCGTTCTCGAGCTCCAGTTGCTGTTCATCAATACGCAAATCTGTGGCGGCGGGATTGGCGGTTCCGGGGGTGAGTTCCAGGTAGTAGGTGTCATACCCCACGCTCGGCACTTTCTCGACCAGGAAGGCCAAGTCGGCAACCACCAAATTTCCCTGTTTGTCCTTGTCACTCTTGATGATCTGGGAAGGCACCACGCGACCCGAACGGTCTTTCACCACGATGTCCTTGGCTTTCTCGCGAATCGGATAGATGCGCCCCGTGGTGGCCAGGTCGGTCCGCTCCCAGGCGCAGGGATTAAACACCGTAACCGCGAGTTGGCCGTGCTTTCCCGCCTCTGAACCGATGTGATTAACCACCTGGCCGAGTGAGGCGTCCAGCGCTTCCTGCCCTTGCTTCTGGGCGGCGTCCAGATGCATGTAGCCGATCGCGCCCCAGGTGAAGTTGTGGTAGTCCTCGAGGCGATCCAGCGGCGCCATCCGGTCCCCTTGCCAGCGCGAGGACTCGCAGAGCCCCACGTCGTGGCTCTGCGAGGTCAGCAAGTGTTTCCAGGCCTGCTCCAACGACCGCGCCTTGTCTTTCGCGCCCAAGCTGGCGGCAATGGCATCGAAGCGCTCCGCCGCCAACAACGTCCCTTCCACCTTGCGGTCCATGACTCGCAATTGGTCGCCGCCCAATCCCCAGGTCAGCAGCTTGGTCCAGGCGTCCATGTTCAGGTAGATGGACTGCTTGCCACTACTCCCGTATTCGTCGAGGTAATCCTTCAAGGTGACGAACTCGACCGCAGATTCCTCGGCAAACTTTTGGTACTTCTCGGGAGTCTTCAGGTAGGCGGGCTCATCGGGTGGTTCCCATCCGAACTCTTCCCAGGTGAAAATGAGGGGCTTGCCCAGCGCTTGCAGTTTCTTGAAGGCCTCCGAGGTTGCCAGTTGCTTCAGGTCTGGAGAATAACCGAAAAGCGAGTTTTTGGGTGTGCTCAGAATCTCGCTGCCGTCCATCCCTTTCCACTTGAACGCGTTGACTTCCAAGTAAGGTATTCCCGCACGGCCCCAAGTGTCCACTTGCGCCAGGCTGGCATAGCGGTAGCCCGCTGCCAGTGCGATCTGCGGGATCTGCGGATGAGAGAATTCTTCCTCATCGAGAAAGGTCGCCACCTCATAGTCCAGCGCCTTGCGAATGGTTTCCCGCCCGTGCACAAGCTGACGGATGTTCGATTCCCCACTGAACATCGTCCCTAACGGCTGCCCATAAGTGCCTCCGATCACTTCGACTTTATCGGCGGCAAGGTACTTCTTCAGCCTGGCAGCGACCTCCGGGAATTTTTCGGCCATCAACTTATAGGCGAGCGCGTCCAGTTCGAGGCAGGTCTTGACGTGCGGCGCTCGATCGGCCATTTCCATCGCGTCGGTCGCCGACAGCACGCACGACTCGATGCCCAACTGCCAGCCAATCCCAGTGTAGCTCCAGTGGTTGCAGAGCGTGACACATATACCCCCGCTGCTCTCAGTTGCCTTGGCCAACAAACCGCCGACAGGCGCAAGCAGTGCCGCACCGCCGCCACCAACCAAGCTAACCTTTACGAAGTTCCTGCGTGTCATGGTCTTCATCTTCATGTCGAGCCTCCAGTGCATTGCGCGGGGCCTTTGCTCACCGGATGAGCGTTGCCCAGCGTCGTGGGAAATCTTCCTTGCCACAAGTCCAGCGCCCCGGTCAAGCCGACCTTGGCGCGGTCTGCTGCGGCATGTTATCAGGTTGTCCGTCGGGGCTCAAGGTATGCCTCACATCTTGTCGTTAGCATATGAAATGTCGGGTTCAATTAGCACGTGATCTGTCCGCTGGAGGCGGTTGGGAGTTGCGGCATCCTGAAGGTAGGAGGCAGGATGCCAGAATACTTAACGACCGCCTGGGAGCGGGCGATGAAAGTCCAAGAGGTGATTTTGCGGGCGATGGCGAAGGAGCTCACTTGGTGGCAGGCGGCGGAGATCATCGGGATCTCGGACCGCAGCATGCGACGGTGGAAGCAGCGCTACCAGGAGCATGGGTACGACGGGCTGTTCGACCGGCGCCGGGGGCAGCCCAGTCCGAAGCGTGTGCCGCTGAAGATGGCCGAGGAGGTGCTGCAGCTCTAAGGGGAGAAGTACGCAGACCTGAACGTGCGGCACTTTCACGAGAAGCTGCGGGAGGGGCACGGCATCGAGCTCAGCTACACCTGGGTGAAGCTGGCGCTGCAAGGCGCGGGGCTCGTCAAGAAGGGGAGGAAGCGGGGGGTGCACCGCAAGCGGCGCGAGCGTCGGCCGATGCCCGGGATGCTGCTCCACCTGGATGGCAGTCGGCATCAGTGGTTTCAGGACCAGCGCTGGTATGACCTGATCGAGGTGGTCGACGACGCCACCAGCGAGACCTATTACGCGCAGTTAGTGGAGGAGGAATCGACGCGCACGGTGATGAGGGCGCTGCGCGCCGTGGTCGAGGGAAAGGGGCGGTTCTGCGCGCTCTACAGCGATCGGGCGAGCCACTTTTTTGAGACGCCCACACCGGGTGGGCCGGTCAGTCGCGAGCGGCTGACGCAGGTGGGACGAGCCCTGAAGGAACTGGGGATCGAGATGATTCCGGCCTACTCGCCGCAGCCGCGGGGTCGCAGCGAGCGGCGATTTGGGACTTGGCAAGGGCGGCTGCCGCAAGAGCTGCGCCTGGCGGGGATCGGCACTCGGGAGGAAGCCAACCGATTTCTGCGCCAGCACTACATCGGGGAGATGAACCGGAAGTTCAGCGTGCCGGCTGCGCAGCCCGGAAACGCCTTTGTCCCGGTGCGCGGGCAGGACCTGGACCGCATCTTTTCCCTGCAGCACGAGCGGGCGGTGGCCAAGGACAACACGGTGCGGCTGGGAGATCGGACGTGGCAGATTGAACGGACGCCCTGGCGAGGCACGCTGGCGGGCTGTCGCGTGACCATCGGCGAGCACCTGGAGGGAGGCGTGAGTATCGTCTACGGGCCGCACGTGGTGGGGCGCTACACGGCGCAGGGTGAGCCGCCGGGACCGGCCCGGAAGACTCCCGGGGGCCGCAGGCGGGCTGCCGAAGAGGGCGTCCGGCCAGGGCCTAGAGCCCTAGCGCCTGTAGCAGCCGGGGCTTGGCGGGGTCCCGGCGGCGCGGCCTCGACGTGGGCCTCGCCTTCCGCTTCGCCCTAAGAGTCTGTGTGAAAACTCTGGCAGTTGAGTTGCATGAGATGAGGGCAGGAGGGTCGCGATGAGATTTCTGCCTTACAACCCCGAGCAGGCGTATTTGCTGCCGCCGAGCGTGAAGGATGTGTTGGGAGAGAACCATCTCTGCTTTTTCATCCACCGGGTAGTGGAGCAATTAGACTTGAGCGGTTTGGAAGAGGACTACGTCGAGGAAGGGCGGGGGGCGTATGCTCCGGCGCTGATGGTGAAGGTGTGGTTGTACGCCTACGCGTTAGGGATGACCTCGTCGCATCGTTTGGAGGAGCGGGTGCGCGAGGACTTGGCGTTTCGGTATCTGGCGGGGGGAGCGGAGCCAGATTACTGGACGTTGAACGACTTTCGGCGGCGGCACCGCCGAGCGCTGAACGACGTGTTCACGCAGGTGGTGGAAGGGGCGCGGCGACTGGGGATGGGGAAGCTGGGGCACGTGGCCATCGACACCACGCGGGTAGGGGCAAACGCTTCGCGGCATCGGGTGGATTCGGTGAAGAAGTTGCGGGCGGAACGGGCGAAGATCCGCCGGCAGATTCGCCACTGGCAGCAGGCCTGCGACGCCAGGGATCCGAATGAAACGCCGGGGACGCAAGTGGCGGCGCAACATGTGCAGGCTCTGGAAGAGCGTCTGGAAGAAATCCCCCGCCGGCTGCAGGTCTTGAAGAAGACGGGGCTCAAGCAGGTTTCGCGCACCGACCCGGACAGTCGCTTTTTGAAGCAAGGGCGCGGTTTCACGCTGGGCTATACGGTGGCGATGGCGGTCACAGAAGATCATCTCATTGTGGAGCAGCGAGTGGGACAAGAGAGCAGCGATAATGAACTGCTCCTGCCGGTTGTGGATGGGGCGATGGAACGCTGCGGGGAGTGGCCCGAGCGGGTGAGCGGGGATAGCGGCTTGTACTCGGACGAGAACCTGGTGGGACTGGAGACGCGCGGCATCGACGGCTACGTGCCCGACCCCTACGAGGCGCGGGAATTGAACCTGGGGCGTGGTGGGCGGCGACGGCGCTGGCGAAAGCCCGAGCATCAACGCATGGTGCAGAAACTGCGCAGGCCCCCCGGGCAAGCCGTCTATCGACGCCGCAAGGCCATCATCGAACCGGTGTTTGGGGTGCTCAAACAACAACGCGACCTGCGACGTTTTCGGATGCGCGGCTTGGCGAAGGTGGCGGTGGAAGTCACCCTGGCAGCGACGGCGTTCAATTTGACCCGAATGTGGCGCACAGCACTGCTCCAAAAAACGCAGGTCGAGGAAAGACTCTCGGGCTAACCCGAGGTGGAGCGCAAAAAGCCGGTCCAAGTGACCGGCACAGACACTCGAAACAACCCCTGCACAACCTCAGCGCCGCCAAAATGAATTCTTATGCGACCTGATCCCCAAGTTGCCACACAGACTGCGAAGGGGCGGGCTGCGCGCCCGTTTAGAAAAGTAACTTCAGTGCGAACTGGATCTCGCGCGGGGTGCTCTGGGTGCCACTAATGAGCCCGAACTGGGCATTGCAAGCCGGAAGAGGCTGGCAATAAGTCGAGTTCGGCCCCCCCATGCTTACGTTGTTGAAGGCGTTGAAGAATTCGGTTCGGAACTGGAGCGTCTCCTTCTCGCCGTGCAACGGGAAGTTCTTGAACAGGCCTATGTCCCAGTTCGAGTAGCCTGGAGTCCTTAACGTGTTCCGTCCCAGGGTGCCCCAAGTATACAGGGCTGGCATCGCAAAGGCGGCCGGATTGAGCCCTGAATTTATTTTGTTGGTTGTGGAAAGAAACACGGGTACGCCCGGGACGGCAGAGGGTCGTTGATTGGTCGTCCCGACGTTCGCTTGGTCAATGCCGATACCCACCGTGTAGGGACTGCCACTGTTGTAGCGGGTGATCCCCGTTAGTTCCCAACCTCCGATTACCTGGTTCACGATGCCGTTGGGACTAGAAAGAAAGCGTTGGCCACGTCCGAAGGGCAACTGATAGATGTAGCTCGCAGTGAAAATCTGGCGGATATCAATATTCGCGTCACCGTAGTCCTGGGCAAAGTCCCGCGAATTCATTGGAGCGCCATCGAGACCACTTTGACCCGCCACACCCAGGGTATGTCCCCAGGCATAGGTGGCGAGGAATTGGACCCCGTGGGAAAACCTTTTCTCCAGTCTGGCTTGCAAGCCGCTGTAATTGTTGGACGTGGCGTTGCTAAAGTCCGTGAAACTACTTTGCCATTGGGGCCAACGCAGACGAGGTTGGACCGGGCCAGGGCCTGGAAGGGCGATGTTCGGACTCCACCACAACGGCATTTTTGTCCCCTCGTTCCCGACATAATCGACTTCCAGCATCAAATCACTCGCGAACTGACGCTGTACGGCCAGGTTCCATTGCTGCATACTCTGCGGAGGTAACGTTGGTTTGGACCTTGAATTCCTGGATGGCGTCGATCGAGGGTTGAATCCCGAATTGCTTGAAAAACTCCTCGTTGGCATTCATCCCGTCGAGCAAATAACTGTTCTGCGTGTAAGTCATGCCGCTCACGTTGTAGTTATGACCGCCCGCCGTACCGAAAAAGACCCCGCCGGACACCGACCCCGGAACCAGCTCAATCAGGTCGGTATAGTTTCTGCCGTTCAAGGGTACCGGCGCTTTGACCACCCACGTCTGACCCACCAAGAATCACCCACCTGTTCGCGCGGGTCCGGCGCCACACGAATCGCATTTACTCGTTGCACTCAAAGCGAAAGGAGAAGACTGTGCCCATACCGGAGTCGATCGGTGATTACCTCAGGATGTGCTCGTCGGAACTGGGTGAGAGGATCGTTGAATCATACCCGCCGTTGCATTCCATCGACGACCCACCGTCACCCCTGATCAGCAAGCTCCTGCGGAAGCCCTACCCGGCCCAGACCCTCGCCATCATGGGTCTGGTCCGACGTTGGCAGCAGGCCCGCGCGGGTGCTGTGATTGCGGAGTGCGGTACAGGCAAGACGCTGATCTCACTGGGTGCCGTTCAAACCCACGCTGAGGACCGGCCCTTTACGGCTCTCGCGATGGTTCCGCCGCAATTGGTCGAGAAATGGTGCCGAGAAGCGATCCTCACGCTTCCGCGTGTTCGCGTGTTCATCGTCGACGGGCTACGGACCCCAACCAACTCCAACAGTCACCACGGCGTGAACGAAGTCAAGCTGCGAAACAAACGCATCCTGCGCGAGGGATTGCGGACTAGCTTGAGCGAGTTGCGCCTGCGCAGGACCTCACCTTCGGCTCGTAAGCGTTGGGATTCCATTTGCTCTTCTCCGGCGCTGTTCGTGGTCGGCCGGGATCGCGCCAAGCTCGGGTATTTCTGGAAGCACGCCTACCAGGTCGCCCGGTGCGGGCGTTATCAGGGCAGCGTCGTCAATCCTGACAGTGGGGCTCCGGTCTACCTCGGGAAAGAAGGCGAACGGCTGTTGGCGATGGACTTCAAGAAGGTGAAGCTCAGCGAAACGCTCGGTCAAGGTGATGGAACCAACCATGCCCGCCGGCCGCTCTACAGCGCGCTTTGGGAGGCAGATGGGAAGAAGATTCGACGCTTTGCACCCGTCGACTTCATCGGCCGGTACATGGACGGGTTCTTCGATTACGCCATAGCTGACGAAGTTCACGAGCTGAAGGGAGGGGATACGGCCCAGGGGAACGCTTTAGGCACACTGGCATCGTCCGCCCGCCAGATTGCGGTGCTCACCGGCACACTGCTCGGGGGCTACGCAGACGAACTCTTCAACATTCTGTTTCGTCTTGAATCCCCCAGAATGCTAGAAGAAGGCTTTGAATACGGGGAAGCCGGTGTTCGAGCCTTTACCGAAACCTATGGGCTGCTGGAGAAGATCACGGTGATTGAGCCGGCCGACAACGCCTGTTCTGAGGCCCGCGTCACCACCCGGCTCCGCCATCGGCCAGGAGCCTCACCCCTGCTGTTCGGCCGCTTCTTGATGAGTCTTGGTGCCTTTGTGTCGCTGGAAGATATCTCCGATGCTCTTCCTCCCTACCAGGAAGAAGTTGTCAGCGTGGAGATGGATCAGCCTTTGCAGAAGGCTTACGAGGACCTAGAACAGGACATCAAGAAGGCCCTGCGCGAGCATCGAGGCAACCAGTCGGTCGCGAGCGTCGCCTTGAATGCTCTCCTCGCTTATCCCGACCGGCCTTTCGGTTTCGGGGACCTGATTGGGCGTGAGTTCAATCCCGAAACCCAGCGTCGTGAGCCGTTCCTGATCGCAGCTACGCGTGACCTGGATGAGGACTTTGTCTATACCAAGGAGCGGCGGCTGGTGGAGGAAGTCAAAGCCTCGCTTGAGCGCGGCTGGAAGGTGCAGGTTTACGCGGTCCATACGCAGAAGCGCGACGTGACACGGCGCTTGGAGAGGATATTGGCCAAAGAGGGGATCAGGGTTGCGGTGCTGACCACGGAGGTTGCCCCGGAGCAGCGTGAGTCCTGGTACGAGAGGCAACTTCGGGCGGGCGTTCAGGTCGTGATCGCACACCCGCGTCTGGTTCAGACGGGACTCGACCTGTGGTCTTTCCCGGACATCTTCTTTTACGAGACCGGCTATTCCATCTACACCCTGCGGCAGGCCAGCCGGCGCTCCTGGAGGATTGGACAGTGGTCGAACGTCAACGTTAAGTTCTTCTACTACACCGGCACCATGCAGGAAGCATGTCTGAGGCTGATGGGGAAGAAGCTGTTGGTCTCGCTGGCGTTGGAAGGGAAGTTCGCAACTGACGGCCTGCAGGCGATCGACGAAGGTGATGACATCCTGATGGCGATGGCGCGGGAACTGGTGACGGAGAAGGGCATCGGGGAGAGTGCGGACGCGGTGTGGAAGCTATTCCGAGAACGGAATAGCTTCCACTATTCCGGGCCGAAGACTATGCCGAGCGAGGAGCCAACCCTCTATTCCATCCCCAGGGTCGAACCGATTCGCTGTGCCCGCCAGCTTGTACTCTTTGAGTGACCGTCTTTCAGAACTCGGCATAGTCTTTGGATTTGTTTCGTGACACCTTCTGGTGAAAGGAAGTGTCTTATGGAACGATTTTTCACCGACCCCAAAGCCTTGCGTCGAATGCGCTCGGGTCCATTGAAGGAATATATCGATCTGTTCGCGCAGCAGCTCTGCGATCTCAACTATACGAGGATCTCTGGGCGCGTACTGCTCCGACGAATTGCTCAGTTCAGTAGATGGCTCAAGCACCGCAGAATAGCCTTGCAGGAGATTACACCGGAGCATGTGGCGCGCTACTTGGAACACCACGGGGAAGTAAAGCACGGCGATGTCACTAACCTGAACCGCCTTCTGGCTTGGCTCCGACAGAAAGGCGCAATCAGAGAGACGCTGGCGCCAACCGTCTCGACGGCCAGGGGGGATACGATGTACCCCGACTTCCCTCTCGCATCTCCCGAGTGGAAAACGGGCATGTGACCCCATCGCTCGCGGTCCTAGAGAGATGGGCGAAAGCCCTGGACGTTGAGCTATACCAGCTTTTCTTTGTTGGGGACGGGAAGCCGGAAGCTCCTAAGCTCCCGGAAAGGATTCCGATTGGGCCCCAGGAGCAGACCCTCTTGGGACTCTTCGGCCAGATGCCCGTCGAAGATAGATCGTTGCTGATATCGGTACCCCGTGACTTGGTTAAACGGAAATGCAAACGTGAGTGAAGAAGGATGGCTCGCCGTGGCAGTCCGTGGCTACGGATGAGACTATTGAAACCCACACGGAGACAACTCCTGGCAGCGCTCCGTCGAACCCGCTGGGTGAGACTGGGTCTCCTGGGAACGGTTCCAGGGTTTCTGGCGGGAACGGGCTTGCCAAACCACACGCCTGTGAGACCCCCTCTTCGTCTGTGCCCAACAATGGTAACGGGTCGGCGGGAAGTTCGAGATTTAACCAACTCCGCAACGAGTTCCTGACGGCGGCACGCCGTGTTGCCACAGCCAAGAAGCAAGCTATCGGTGAAGTGGTGGAATGGGCCAGTGGAGGCACCTTCAAGTACGGCGATGTTGGCCGCATGACGGAAGCCGATATCCCGAAACTGCGGGCGGCTACTGAGCTCATGGCGTCAGCCCTCGCGGGCACGGCTCGATAACCAAGAGTTTCTTTCTTTCCCACACCGTGCCCGACACCACTTCAACTCACTCGGTCCTATGTTTCGGACGCTTAAGCTGCTTCAGCGCGGTAGTCGGAATGATGCACTCACCCTCCGGCGGGGTCAAGCGAGATTCATCATGCGGTTCAAGTACCTCATCAACGGGTTAGTTGGTCGATGCGGAGAATTTTACTGCGGTGAGAGAGTTCTTCCCCTGGCCGAATTTGTCGTTAACCACCGGACATTCGGCATTGCCCTCAACCGATGTGGGGGTCAGCTTTGTCACATTCATCGTGCACTGACTCTTCCCCTTCTCGTAGTCAAAGACCTTGCCCCCCGTAAAGTAGCCAATGCCATTGCCCATGGGCTGATTCAGGTCAACAGCGCCAGCCTTTTGAATCATGACCGAGACCGTAAGGTGATCGCTGGCCGGCTTGCCGTCCTTGGAAAAGTTGAGCATGACTACCGAGAAACCATAAGACTGCATGAAATCGCCTGTTACTTTGTCATAACTGAATTGGGAGCTGCCAAACTTGAAGCTGGCATGGCCAACCTTGGCGGGAACGCTGCCAGGGGGCCCCTGGCCAAAAGCAGCTATGGTTATGGCGAGGAGTGCAGCGCCAGCAAGAAGGGATGCCTTCATGTGTATTATCCTTTCTAAGTAGGTTATTTCCGTATAAACAGGCACCGGAAAATGCCGCCTGGTTCGACTAAAGACGTCGGCAAAATTCTAGCCTTGGACGCAAATGGCGTCAACTGCGAAAACTGCATGGGTGCGAAAACTGCATGTCGTCAATCTGGATGCCTACAGCCAAAAGTCCCATCTGACTGAGCACCATCATCATTTCACCACCAACATGAAGTAGCGGTGCTGTCCACCTGACTTCAGGGAGGAGAGAATGCGGATGCTTCGTCTAAATGCGCCGGCCAGTGTGGTGGCGGATTACTTTCGCCTCTTCGTCAACCGTCGGGCCTACACCATCCAGTCCAACCGACCCCACCCGGAAAGCGCCCGGCATTACTACTACCGTCCCAAGGACAACAAAACCGGCCAGGGGCTCAGCCTGACACCTGACACAATCCGCCGCCACCTCGAGGGCGAAATCACCATCGGCCTCTACTCGATCAACCCCGCCACCCAGTGCTCGAAGTGGGTGGCCGTCGACGCGGACTATCAGGATTCGCTTACGGATCTCCTGAAGCTCGGCTTCTACCTCAGGCAGGATGGGGTGGAGTCGGCTCTTGAGAAGAGTCATCGGGGCGGATATCTCCGGATGTTCCTGGCGGAGCCGCTCCCAGCGCGGGACTGCCGGATCTACGTTTGCGGTCTTGCCCTGCGGTTGGGTATCCCGGTCAAGGGAGGCAGGGGGCGGGAAGGAGTCGAGGTCTTTCCCAAGCACGATGCGTTGAAGTCCGGCAGGTACGGCAATGCCATCCGTGGGCCGCTGGGCATTCACCGGGGCGCAGCTCAGCGCTTCTGGTTTGACGGCGCCGATGAAGATCTTGAGAACCATTGGACTGCCCGTGCCATGCCGCCGTGCACAGCAGGGCGGGCCGGGGAACGAGGATCAGACCGGCGAACAGGTGATCTCTCGCTCGATGAACGGTACCAGACGGGCCGGTCCGTGCCAGCCGTCTACATCGATGTTCGCGAGATGGTCGAGCCAAGTCCCCACGGCGCGGGCGTTGGCCTCGGTATTGACCACCCGGACCTTTATTTGGTTTTTCCCGAGGTGGAGTTGTTCCGTCACGTCGAAGACGAACGGCCCCCACGGCCGCTTTCCGACGGCCTTGCCATTCACCCAGACTTCTGTGCACACCCCGACCACGCCGCAATCCAGGATGACGCGCTCCGCCAGCAGCAGCGCCGGTACATCCACGGACATTTCGTAGACCATCGACCCGGAGAAGTGTTCCAGCCCCGGCACTTTCCATGTTCCAAGCGGAAGCACCGCGGAGGCCGTGGAAAAAGCAAAGGGATGATCGAGCACTTCCCGCGCGCTGACCCGCAAGGTCACCGTGCGCGCGCCACGGGGAAGAGGGATTTCCGCTGCGGCGGGAACCTGTTTATCACCGACAAACACGAGGTACTCATCCCGCAACGGAGGCACACGCAACGCACGTGCAACGCGTGGAATCGCGAAGCTCAGCCAGCCATAGCCTTGCGGCGCTGTCTGCGGATCACTGACAATTCTCGAATTCGACACCAGGCCTTCGATGGCGGACCCATTGGCCTGTTCGATGCGGCAAGTGCATTGCGGCGCCTTGCCGTCATCCGGACTGTTGTGGAGGAACTTGATCAGAATGCTGTTCCATCCGCTCTTGAGGGTAAGCGGAATGCGTGTCGCAAACCCATCGATAGGGTCAAAATAGAGGGGGCGCATGAAGCGCGAGTAGACTTTCTCATGATTCACGAAAACGGTGGTGGGGTGAGGCGCTCCCAGCAGCATAACCGCCAGGCCCCCTTTCGGGTGGTAAACGTTGGTTTGCAGGTAAACCGTTCCCTGCATCACGGGGGCGCGCAGCACACGGCCATAGTCGACCACGTAGCAGTCCGGACCGTAAGGCCCGCCTGCCACCTTGATGGTTCCATTCCATGTGGACGCCAGGGGCACAATGGAATCGTCAGCAGAGTTGAATTCCACCCAGTGGAGTTGCTGGCCATCTTTGCCGATGTAATCCTTGCCATAATCGATGCGTTCGTCGCTCTCCGGCGCGTACGCTTCCTCCAAGCCGTGGTCGTCGGGGTTGGGGAACAGGCCAATCGTATTCCACTTCTGGATCGAGCGCATCTGCGGAGCAAGCCAAAGGGGATTCCAACTCGCCTTGTCGCCGGTCTTGGCGTACCAGCGCTCCTTCAGGCCTCGGCCCGTAGGATCCTCGCGCACCTGGGCATAGGGCGAGTCGATGGATGGTGCTTCCACCGTGACGTTCCACTCGCCCGAGATTTCAAGCGGGAGCGCACTCTTGGAGTGATACTCTCCCCGGTAGCGGGTCTGGCCCTTCTGCAATTCCACGTACCCCGTTTTATCGCCGGGCGCCCCACGTCCATGCACCACCACTTGCTTCTCGTCGGCGCGCAACACATGAAACTCTTCCAGGTTTGTCGCCGCGAGCGCCAGGGGTTGGGCCGGGCCCGTGGGATCAAACACCACATACGCGGCATCCCAAGATCCCAGGGCCAGCCGTACGAGAGTTTTGTCCCCCTGCGTTTCATAGAAGAGGGGTGAGCGCTTGCCCGTTGGCGCTTCCCATTTTTCCGGCCGGCCCTTCGCCTTGAATCGCAGCATGTGGGTGCGAGCCTCGGCCTTGTCATTGACAACCCAGTAGAGATCAACACCGGCGTTCCGCTTGTGCAATACGTAAAGGTTGTCGGTCGGCCCTTCCACCAGTTCGATGTCAGGATCCAATACCTCACGAATAATCTCCACGAGGTCGGTGACATGACCTGGCACCCAATAAGAGCGCCCGCCGCTTGCGCTCTTGCGCATAGCGTAAGGTTCAACGTTGGGATGAAGATCGAATACTTCCTCCCAAATCGCTTTCAACTCCGGGTCCTCGCGGCCGGACTCCACCGAGGTATAGGGGAGGCGGCGCAGAGCGATAACCGTCCCACCCGCCTGGTAAAGGTCGCGCACCCGCATGGCCGTGCTCCGCCGCGTGGTCGACATGGGCGGAAGAATCAAAACCTGAAACTCCGAATTGTTGATGCGCAGGCGGCCGCCGCCCAGCTCGCTCTTTGCGAGGTAGTAATCATCCGCGACCATAAAGTCGTAACGCGCTTCGGTAAGGCGCATTTTGAGATCAGCGTATTGCTCACTGGTCTCCACCGCGTCGGGGCTCCAGTCGGCGTTCCCTAACAGGTGGGTGAAATCGTCGTTACGGAATGCCGATGACGATTGTCCCCAAATGGACACTTGTGGATAAAGCACAACAATATCGCACAGGCGCTGGCTTTCGCAATTGACGAAGCTGATCCGCCGCATCTGGTCCGCGTAGAAACGAAACCAGGGCAGGTACGGCTGCCCGCGGAACCAGTCCGGCGGATAGTTGGTGCGCGCCAGATCATAATTGAAGGCGTGCGGAACGAACTCACCGATGTCCCAGGCGCCCAGGCAGTTGGAAACTCGGCGCATCATTTCGGGGCTCAAGTAGGAATCGCTGCCTTGCACGCCCTGATTCTCGCAAACCACGTGTTTTCCCTCGAAGGCGGCAACGGAAGCGACCTCCCTCAGCCAAACCGACTCGTGCGCCCATTCCATCAATGTGTCGCAGCCTGGAATGCTCATGGAACGTAGGATACGATAGAAGTCGCCTTGCCACGCGGCCCCCCAGAAGAGCGACTCTTCCCAAACATGCCCCGAATGATAGATGTTGTGCTGGCCGCACCAGTCGCTGACCTGCTTCCAAAAGTTGTCGGAGTACAATTCACTGATCGTGTCCAGGAGATCGCAGCGGAGTTTCTCCGTCTTGGGGCCAATCTCGTAGATGAGGCCGGGAAGGTAGGGAATGAGATCATAACCCACCTTGCGCCGGAAGGTTTCGAAAAGGAGGGGCGTCCACGGCAGCTTGTCTCCGTAAGAGCCCTCGTGATCGGCAAAGGTGGCGGGCATGGCGTTGCCAAAGTACTGGCTATATCGCTTATAGAACTCCTCGTAATAGAGCTTGATAAATGCGCCAATCGCCTCCCGGTTCATCAGGTCCACCGTACCCCCGTTGGGCATCGCCGGTACCAGGTCGTAAGCGGTGATGAGCCACTCTCCTTCGGGCACGTCCCAGGAGACTTCCTTGGCGCCCTTTTCCCAAGCTACTGCTTGCAGGGTATTGCCATCCAAGCGGTCTGGCCCCAGGCGTTTTCCGGCGGCCACCGCAACCGTTTTCTCTGTGAGGGGCGAACTCCACCGCTTCGGCCCCTGGACGATACTTTCCGTTGACCGCATGCGTCGCGAATGGAATTCGGGATTGGCTTCGACCACGTGGCTCTTGTTGGTCCCCGGCATCCAATAATCGCGAGCCTCACCGCTGGGCCACTCAAACTCGTCGACCATGCAGAGACAAAATCCCGCGTCCTTGGAGGCCTGCAAGGCTCCGCCCAGTGCCTGCCACCACTCTTCCGACATATAACGAGTCTGAAGACCGTCGCGATTGTGGGCATAGGCGCCGTAAACGCCGTGCTCAACCATTTGGCGAATTTGGCGTCCCAGCTCCTCGCCCGTTAGGGCGCCGTTCCAAAACCAAAACGGCCGGATGCTGTATTTCCTGTCCGGATCGAGAAACTTTTCGTAAAGCGCCGCCACCCCGCCAGAGAGTTCCGCCGGCTGGGCCGAAAACATGGAACCCTCTTTCAGCGCCAAGCCGCCCAAACCGGCTCCGGTGACCTCCAGAAAATCTCGCCGCGTCATTTTCATCATGAATACCCCGAAAATTATGAATACAGAATCAAACTTGTCGAGCCCGCGATTATAAATGCCCTCCGCACTCTGGCACAGCTACTTGGCGTTTTGATTTCGCGTCCCATCAGGTCGCCATACGAGAACATGGAAACCGGCATTCGCTTCTTGGCGTTCCAGTACGTCAGAGTATACACCCGGTTGTCTCCAACCGAGCCCTTTCGGTGCATTTTGACTCTCCGAGATGGTCCGAACGACTCTCTTCTGCCTTCCGCGAGTCCTGAACGCCTGCAGTCGTCGCGTGCTCCATCGGTATTTCAGACACCGCAGCGTCCTGGGGTGTTTTCATCCGCATTCCCACTACCCAAGCCGGGGTTACCCCGTGGGAACCGGCAGCCTCGCGATCCTGCCCAGCATGGCTCCGAGGAGCCGCCGCGTCAGAAGGCTCTCCGCCAGCAGCAGCCAGTAGTAGCGGGTATGTTTCAGCAGGCGACCGCCCGCCTTCACCAGCCTCTGCTGCAAGCTGGTGAGTGACCACTTGCCGACCTTCAGGTGCTGCTCGATGAGTTCTCCGAAGCCGAGTTGCTTGTCGAATTCCCGCACCAGAACTAAGCCGCCGTCGGAAGTGACGCGGGAACCTTGGAAATCTACCTTGAGAGGGGCGTTGAAGGAGAGCTGAAAGGGCCGGTTTTGTATCTCACCCATTGCGTACAAGACCTCCGGAGCGTCTTCATCGCGTTCACACCCGCATGAATAGTGATGACGGCGACGATTCGAAGATTCAAAGGTGCAACCAAAAAATGGAAATGTGGGTTAAGAGTCCTTTCTCGAAAGGAGCACGTACATGATTCGATCTATGGAGGAGTTTGCGTCGGCGTTCCATGCCGCGCGGTGTGTCTCGACGCTGCTTGTGGCGGTACGCACTGCCGACCCAGCAAGCACAACCCATTTCATCATCGAGACTCTCAAGCAAGGCCGCGAGCTTCCACCGCTGCTCGGGTGGGAAGTGGTCCGCGGCCTCTATGCGATCGGCCGGGACAGCGGCGAGGAACTGGCGCGCGTGCTTGGTGAACGTCAGGCTGCGACGATTGGGCCGGTCGATGCCCTGCTTTTGGCTCAGCAGCTTGGCGAGGATGGCCTCCTGCTTTACTCGAACGCTCACCGCTTCTGGAATGACCCCGGAGTGATGCAAGGGATCTGGGACCTGCGAGACCCCTTCAGGGCGACGGGCAGGACGCTGGTCCTGCTAACAGTTCCCGGCGCGACCTTGCCGCAGGAATTGGGCCAGGACGTTCTCGTCCTTGACGAGCCTCTGCCTTCCACCACTCACCTGGAGCAGATTGTTCGGGAGACTTTCAACGCGGCCAAGCTGGATGAGCCCGAGCGCCAGGTGATCGATAAGGCGGTTGACGCCCTGATTGGCCTAGCTGCATTCCCGGCGGAACAGGCACTGGCGATCTCATTGGTCAAGCGCCAGCTCGATACGGAAGACCTCTGGGAGGGCAAGCGCCAAATCATTGAGCAGACACAGGGCCTGTCGGTGTGGCGAGGCGGTGAGACCTTTGAGGATATTGGCGGGGTCGAGAACGTCAAGAGCTTCCTGCGGGCAGTGCTTCGAGGTGTTGATCCTCCACGCGTTGTCGTGTTCATTGATGAGATTGAGAAGGCGTTTGCAGGAACCGGTACCGACCTCTCCGGTGTAAAGACGGAGATGACCGGGACCATCCTGACGTACATGCAGGACTGTGAGGCGGATGGAATTGTGTTTGTCGGTCCAGCGGGGGCTGCCAAGAGTGCAGCAGCAAAGGCCACGGGCAGTACTGCAGGCATCCCCACGATTGCTTTCGACTTGCCGGCCATGGAGAGTTCTCTGGTGGGTGCTTCGACCGAACGCTTGCGTACGGCGCTCCAGATCATTGACGCGGTCTCGCAAGGGAGGATGCTGTTCATTGCGACTTGCAATTCCATCGCGAGCTTGCCTCCCGAGCTGCGCAGGCGCTTCACGCTGGGCACGTTCTTCTTCGACCTGCCCTCGGAGGAGGAGCGGGAGACGATCTGGGGAATCTATCTCAAGAAGTACAACGTGTCAGGCGACCTACCCAACGACGAAGGCTGGACAGGCGCGGAAATCAAAGAGTGCTGCCGGAAGGCGCATCGCTTGGGAATAACTCTCCTGCAGGCCGCGCGCTACATCGTGCCGGTTTCACGTTCCGCGGCTGAGCAGATCAAGGCACTGCGCCAAATGGCGTCAGGGAAGTTTATCAGCGCCTCGACACCGGGCGTTTACCAGTACCAGGAGAACCCGCCCGCATCCCGGCGACGCGTCATGCGGGATCTGGATGGGCCGCTCACCGTCATGCCACCCTCGAATTCCGAGGCCTGACTTGTTGGGCCAGCCTCATCAGCGTGTCGGGGAGGGGGGTACGAGTTTCCCCATCAGCAGTACGCCCTCGCTTCGGGGAGCGGCGCTTCGTGCGGGATGGCTTGGTGCGCAGGCTCTTTCCCCCAGCAGGCGAGCAAGAGCACGGTTCCGGTTGGGCTCAAATGGATGTAAAAGACGTTATCCCCGGCTTCGAGGTCGTAGAAATTCTTGCGATGATGGTCGGCAGTGGAGGTCACCCCGGCCACCAGTGCGCTGCGCAGCGCTTCGACCGTCTCTGACGGGTAACGCCGAAGATTATCAATCCGAAATGGGCCGTTCATCTTGAGTATCACGCTTCCCTCCCTTCGCCGGGAATCCATAGCTCTGAGGATTAGTACGCTTGGAAGCGCGGAAGAGTTTCACAAATCGCGAAGTCTTCCTTCCAACGCCAAACCTGCGTACCGTCATAAGAATTTCCACTACACAAAGGAGGATGAAATGGCCACAGCATTACCAATCCTGGATATCCAGGAACCTGGCGCAGACCTTGCCAGGAAAACAGTCTTCATCAAACTTCATCTCGGCTTGCTGGGCAACAGTCGAAAGGTCAGCTCCTCTCAGGTCGCAGTTGATGCCGACAAGGCGTTAATTCGCGTCTCCAAGACTCTGCTCGACTCGCCGGAGTTGCAAGCCATCCGCACCCTCGATGGCGACATCCGTCATTTCCTGTACGACATGTGCTTGCCCTTCGAGGTCGGCATTCACCTCTTGCCGCTGGGCTTGGTGGAGACGGTGGACGAGAGGCTGCACGAGTTCAAGGATAGACGAGGCGAGCTGGTGGAGTCGTTTCTCAGCGCCTATCCGCGCCTCTGCCAAGAAGCCGCTGGGCGGCTGCGCACGCTCTATAACCCAGCTGACTACCCACCCGTAGACGAGGTGCGCTCCCACTTCACCTTCAGTGGCAATACGTCAGCTATGGCGTGCCGGAACAGCTTCGAGAGATTTCGGCCCAATTCTTCCAAGAGGAACGCGAAAAGGCCGTGGTGGCAATGTCGGAAGCCTGTAGCGAGATCCAGCAGGTGATGCGGGCCTCGCTGCTGGAGCTGGTGAGCCACCTGCGCGACCGGCTGGGGGACCAGCCGGACGGCAAGCCGCAGCGTTTGCGGGAATCAACCCTGCAGAAACTCCGCGATTTCCTGGGGACTTTCGACCTGCGCAACGTGGTGAATGATATCCGAGAGGATCTCGAGTTTGGCGTGCGCATTATTCTGATAGCCCACTTGGAGCAGGCCCGAATCCAAATTCAGGTGGACGTCGGCTTCGGGGACGCCGTCACTCCGCCACCGGAGGACGTCGAATTCCCCACAATTCTTGGGTTTCCGGCTCCTCACCTGCGAGCCTATCGTCGGGAGACTGTCGTGGCGGAAAAGTTTCAGGCGATGGTGATGCTGGGCATTGCAAACAGCAGGATGCGAGATTGCTACGACCTCTGGTTTCTGTCGCGCAGATTCGAGTTCAGCGGCCTGCTGCTCAGCCAAGCTATCAAGGGCACCTTCACTCGACGAAGAACCGCCGTGCCGACACAAACTCCTCCCGCTCTGACTCCGGAATTCTCGGCCAGCCCCGATAAGCTAGCGCAGTGGAAAGCGTTCGTCCGCAAGGCCGGGTTGGCGTCAGACCAGACTGCGTTTCCAGAGGTTACTGTGGCCTTGAATGAGTTCCTGATGCCTCCGACACTTGCACTCATACGCAGCCTGAAACCAGCAATGCGCTGGCCGCCCGGAGGACCTTGGCGTGACACGTGAATGAGCAAGGCATTGGGCCACATCTGGGCCACAACTGCGCGGGAATACGGGGTAAAACAGGCCGTTAGCAGCCAACCAAGGGCCTTAAGAATCAACACCGGGTACAACTTCGACATGCCTGGCAGTCATGAGGTCGAGAGTTCGAACCTCTCCAGGTCCACCATAACCCACGCTGCATCAAACAATTACAGACAAGGAAAACCTACCGCGTGGTAGGCGCCAATTGACTCTGACCACCATCTATGACCGCTTTTTGACTTCCGGTGAGTCTGGCAAAGGCTTGCTCAATTGCTTCAGCCTGTGGGTGTACATACCGCTGGGTTACGATGATGCTCGCGTGGCCGGCGATACGAGCCAGCGCATAGAGCATGAAATCAATCCACATCACGGCCTAGGATTTCCGACACCTCACTGAAGTTGATCCAGCAGGCAATTTGCATCTGCCAGCAACAGTTGTGGTGCAACTCCAGAGATATGCTTTCCGGTCTGGGCATTCACCTGGTTGACAAAAGCATTCAGGATGTTTTCTGCCGTTTTCTTGTCTCCTCCGGCGGCGGCAATCGAAGCAGCATTGATATTGCTTGAAAGGGCCTTCGCAATGCCTTTGTTGGCGATCAGGCCCAGGGCCAAGGTGTTGTTGATGTCGTCGAGCGTGCCCTGAAACGTCGCAACCATGGTCACAATTCCTGATGACTCCGGAGCCGGAGAGTATGGGAGTTGGTAAGTGGATGTTGCGCCGATGGGACTGGGTAACCCAACAGGCTCATGTGCAAGTCCTCTTGAGACTTCGATGTAATCCAGCTCAGTGAAAGCCTCGCCGCCAGTCACAGGCGGCATTTGGGAAGACTGGTCAGTCGTTAGGTCAACAGGGGCTGAGCTCTCTCCTCTGTGGAAGTCCTCACCCTGGTCCTCAATGGGAGCTGCAGGGACTCCACCAGTCGCCATCTTTTCTGTTGGGACTATTTCTTCTTTTGGCCCCGTCGCAGACGCCTGTTGGGCAACAGAAACGGGGACTTGTGGTATAGGAGGGGCAGAGGTAGATATGATAAGTTTTCCACGGGAAGCGGCAACCCCCAAAGGCTTGCCCAACGAATGGTTCACGAGGTCTTGGAGCCGTCCCCACTCCTCATCTTCCAGCCTGTCGTGAAAACTGACGAGCTTCACAAACTCCGAGAAGATGTGCTGCCCCCGAGCAAGGGCGTCGGCGTCCGGATGTATGTTAGGCCAAGCTGTTTCGGCGATACTGCTGCGCAATTCTCGCGCTTTTTCCTGACACTGAAGTAGTGCGGCAAACTCAACGCCATCTACGTGGGTGATAGAGAGGACTTTTTCCAAAACGCCGCTGGCTGCTTGCTGAATGTTCCGGTGTGCAGTTTGTTCCTCGATTACATCCGACAGAATCTCCATGAATGACCGAAGGTCTCTGATCGAGCCAAGCTCTGATGTCTGAGGAAGTCCAGCAACTGACTCCGAGAGCTTGAGCACCTCCCTCTTAATCTCTTCAAACCGTTCCGCAGAATTCGCAAGTTCCTGAAGGAGCTCTTGGGGCACGGGACGTCCCAAACTCTCCAGTAGTTCACCGGCCTCTGGAAGGCGCATTGCCAGGATCTTGAAGTTCACCTCCAGGTCATTTAATTGATTGATAAGAACCTCGGAAAACGGCGGCATGATTCCTCCTCGCAGCAATCTCTCTCGTCAGAAAGTGGCCAGATGTTACGTAACTCTTAAGCTCTTAAGCGAACTGCAATAGAGCTTAATGGTGCTGAGTATGTGTTCAAATCGCTTGAGTTATTTCGCTTCAAAGGAACTCCGCATCTGACTGTGCGGCTGCTCCCACAACGGCCACGGTCAGCGGTATCCCGGTTAAGTTCTCAGCACGGAGGCCACTCCAGTGTCCCATCACCCCATCCTCCGGCGGGGATTACCTGCGTTGATAGTTACGCTACAATTCCCAATGCGTCGAGAGCACCAAAGTACTGATTGCCTTAATCAGGGCTGTGGAGGGACCCATTCGCAACTGAACAAAGCTCCCAATCAACGATCCATAATTCAAAATTCAGAATTCAGCCTTGCCCGACCCCAGCACCCATGACTTGGCACCTGACACTCGGCACCCGAACCCAGTCTTCCTTCCTCACCTACCACCTACCCGACCCTAACTACCATTCTTTTCAACAACATTCCCGCTTTCGACCCGTAACTACATTTGTTTTCTATAACATTCCCGCTTTGTCACTGCCCGTGGAAAGCCGACCCTTTGTTTTCATAGACATCCCCGCTTCGTGCCTTCACTTTTTAAACTTACTAGTTTTATCTTTCCCTGTCGACGGTGACATCTTGTCTGGGGCTGCCATGCCTGCCAAGAGCCCTCTCCGTCCCGCCTCCCTCAAGTGCGGTCGGCAGTAGGCAGTCGGCGGTGACGAGAAGTTAAGAAGAAAACTCACAATCCATAATTCAGAATTCAGCATTTTTCTTCCCCAACCCCACCTACCATCCTAGCCTATCTGCCGCCGCCTGTCAAGGGACACAGAGTCGGTTCCGATCTCCGGCCAGAACTTACCTCCGCCGGGACGGGACACCCTCATCCTGATAGCTCCGGACAAGGGTATTGGCTTACCCCCCTATGCGGAGCGATGAAAGCACATTTGTGGTTTCAGTTGTCGTTCTTGGCTTGGCGGGTCGTGACTTCACCAGTCCCAGGGCGTCTCGACCCCGAAACACCGGTTGTCGTAGACGACCGAGCCCGGCTGAGTTGTGCCGCGGACTCGCGAACGGCTTCGGCCATGTGAACTTTCTCAGGCCACGTCAGCGCCGCGCGCCGCTTTTGCCATGCGGCTTGGCGCTCCAACAGTTTGCGCGTTTCAGTCATTCAGGAACCTCGCCTCGAACCGCGTCCACGCAGCCGCCAATCCGTGCCGCGCGGCCAGCCGCGCCACTTGCTCGCGGCTGACGCTGCTAGAATATTGAAAATAGTCGTTAAATTCGAAGCGGCATCTCAGCGGTGTTCATCGCGGTTTTTCTCGCGCTTGGGCGCTTTGCTGTGTTCTTCCTTTACGGCATGCCCTGCTTTGGCATCTTCCCGTTCGCGCGGCGACCGTTTTACCAGTTCATGCCGTTCCGGCGGGCGAGGCGCCGACGCCGCGAAGCGCCGGACGTTGTAGGGATGCACGTAGGTAGCGCGATTCGCCCAAGTCCTGCCCCAGGGCACGTTATTGACGATGACAGCGTGACCGCCCCAGTTGAAGCGGGTCAGGCCCCATCCCCAAGGACGAAACGCGAGACCAATAGCGACGCCAAAACCGAAGCGGATCGCGGCACCCACGGCGAAGCCGATCCGGGGAGCGGCAAACACGATGGCGGGACTGTAGGAGGGCACCACGATGAACGCAGGGTTCGCCGGCATGATAGTAATGTACGGCCCCATCCCCACGATAATCGACGGATTCGATCTCAGATAGCCATAGTTCGCGGCTCTCCTGCGCATCCTCTGCACCGCGTCCATCACGTCGGGGCGCTGCGCCAGGACGGCATCACCCAGCTCCTGCGTCCAGCCCATGTCGGAAGCCATCATATCGAGGACCGAAGGAAAGGGTAAGAGCGCCTGCACGCTTGGGTCCCAGGGCAGTTGGTCGGCCGTGATGGCTTGGGCCAAGGCGTCGCCGGTAAGGTAATGGTGCTCGTCCGCCCACTGCGCGGCGTCGGGAATGTCGTTAGAAAAGGTCGACGCGGTGAGAATCTGCGCGAGCAATGGATCGGGATACAGGGCAATGGGGGATACCAACCTGTCTAACTCCTGCGGCGGATAGGAAGGCGGCGCTTGCGCAAACGACGCAGCAGTGAATAGCTCCGCCGCAAAAAAGAGTGCGGAAGAGGCGGCAATGCATCGAATCGTGAACTTTGTTTTTCTCATCCTTCCGTTCAGCATTTTTCAGTTCCTCCTTTTTGAGTTCCTTTGCTCAGGGATGAGCAACCTGCTCCAGTAATTCCCCTCCATGAGGAGAGTAACTTGCCGGGAGTCCCTACGGGGCCCTGGATTATTGTACCAGGGGGCAGAGCGAGTTTTGGCCTGTTTCCGGGCCTTTCAGCTCGCAGCTACCCTCCACTTCCCCGCCCGCGGCCCGACCCCGGAGTCCCAGGTGCAAGCCCGGGCGGAATTGCAACGAAATCTTCCGTGATGTAAAGGCTACCATCCGGCCCTTTCACGATCCCAATTCCCACGTCAGTGTAATTCGCGTTCAAGATGTTTGCCCGATGATTGTGCTGGAAACGGGGCTCGTTCATAAATGCGGCTTCCGCGCCCAGAACGGTTCCGTCGATGGCGATATTCTCTCCCGCAGCCCGCCAAGGAATCCCGGCCCCGTTTATTCGCGTCGAAAGGGTCCTACCCTCCGGGTCAACATGGTCAAAGAATCCTTGCTCGAGCATGTGGCGGGAATGCGCTCGCGCCACCGCAGCCAGGTTCTCGTTCCACCTCAGGGGCTGCGCTCGGCCACCAGTCTCGGCGGAGGTCTCGGGATCCAAGCGCTCGTGGTTGACGAGCGCCCACATCTGCCTTTCCAAATCGGCCATGCGGTTCGCGCCAAAGTTTGGCTGGGGAGCCGTTTCACCGGGACCAACCTTCGGTGTGCCATGGCTCGGACCGAAGGGATGCCAGACGCCCGGTTGACTTTGCCCCGCCACGGAGGCGTTATCGCTCTCGCCGAAGTGATGCCACGCACCCGATTTGACGGGTTTCTTCATCGGCGTGTTTTGCGCTGCCTGGACTTCAGTCTGCGGGGGCGTGGCAGCGTCCGGCTTGGCGGATGTTTGAGCCTGGTCTGGAGCCGCGCAGGCTATAGTTGCAGCCCACAAGAAGCCAGCGAAAACGACGGCTGACTGGCAACGAGGAATGGCTTTCAACAGGCATCCTCTTTTCATGGCACACGTCCGTGCTTCGAGCACCCCCAGTAATTCCAACTTGGTGGGACGCAAGCGCGTTGCCAAACAAAGCTCCCAGCCAGAAATCTATCACCTGTTTTATGTGCGGGTTAGTGCTGGGGCACGTTGCCTGCCGGAAGACGGGAACGGACTGTGGCCGATCTCAGCCAGCCATTGGCCGATTTCGGGCAGTTTGGTGCCAGTCTTGCCATCCCCGAGAACATTCGATGAGTTCATCGAATCTCTCAGCGTTCGTCCAACTGCCGTCAAAGCCACGGCGCGGCGGAAAAGCCGCCCACCATTAAGATCGGCGGGCTTGCGAGCGAGCCTTGCGCTACTTTTCTCCAACGGCGCGGGTTCTGGCCCCGTCGCGGTACAATAGTGCGTACGGGTCACAGGAGGTGGGCATGTCCGAAATGATCATCCGTCCGACGATGAAATTCATACGATTCGGATACGCGGTGATGGTTGTGGTCGTGGTGGCTTTGGTCGTTGCGATGATGCGCATCGAATGGCCGCCCTGGATTCCGTCCCCATGGCGACCTTGGATTCCCTGGTTGCCCGCGCTCCTTCTGGTCTGGCCGCTGATACGCCATCTCCGCAACCGCCTGACCAAGATGACGATCCTCGATGACAGACTGCGGTACGAAACGGGCCTTCTGAGCAGGACCACGCGCACCATCCTGATCTCGCGAGTGCAGGATGTGACGGTGCGTCAGCGGCTCGGCCAAAGAATTTTCGGAGTGGGCGATCTTTCGATTGAGACCGCGGGCGAGGCGAGCAGGCTGACAATTTCCCAAATCGACCGGCCGCAGGAAATCGCGGACCACATCAACGAACACTCCCAGAGGGGACATTCGAAGGACCAACTTACCTGACAACGAGTAGCCACGGCACGGATGCTGTGCCGTGGGCTTTTCCGCTTCCCACCCCTGCGAACCCATTATCTGTAATTGATCACGACGTCGGGACCAGTGGGAATTGAATCTTCGTCATTACAGACGGGCCTATAATGGTAATAGAGTGCTCGTTCTGCCCCGTCTCTACCCTTCTGTCCGGAAATCTCGGCAAAAGCAAATCTCGCAGCATACTTTTCCAAACGACTCCGGAGACATTCGTTCTGTTCGCTGTCAAAATCCAGATGTTCTTTGAGTGCCCTCTGTAGGTCATTTGTCTGTCCAATGTATCGGACCTTCAAACGACCACCCTCTTGCACGATGCCTATCTTATACACCCCGGATCTCGCGGGAGCGTACTTATCGACATTTTTGTCGGTATATCCGTAATACCCTTCCCACATGAGTCCGAGTGCCCTTATCAATGCCATGGTTCTGAATCAGCTCCTCTCAGCAGCGGAGCATTGCGCTCAACGTGCTTGACCGCCTGGGCGGGCACCCAACCGCATAGGGGCGGTTGGCGAGCCTTCGAGCGATATTATGCCATTTTTGCTGTGTGAGCGACAGCAGGTGGCCCAGAGTCTCGTTTTTCAGAGACTCTGCGGCTTTTCCTTCAAATTCGTCCCCGTTCATCGGCCGGCAGCAGTACACGATCGATGGCCAGAATGCCATGCGCGCCGACGCCTGCGCTCAGGCCTCCCGTGCAATCGTGCCCACTCGACCACTGCCACTCCTCGGCTCGTTCTTTCCAACTCGCTCGTTCTCCGTGGTTGATTAATTCCCGGGCGTTTTTAATACTGAACTTGCCCACACGAGCGGGACATAGCCTTCATACCGGTTCCCCGGTGCTCGGGGATTCGCATAGAAACCGCCTTCAGCAAGGGACTTGGTGGCAAACCCGAACGTGTAATGCCACACTTCGCTGAACGCAAGCGCGAATGGCACGCCGTTGTGCATGGGCGATAGCCCCGTCAGCTCATCTTTGATGGGCGGGTAATTCCGACGAAGCCATTCAGCCATGATCGCGCGGCTCAATTTCAGAGTCGCGTCGACCAGGGGCTTGTCACGCTCGGTGAGAAGGGGAACTCCCACCGAATACCGATGGTCCGTCTCGCGCAAATAGCCGGTGGCCATGAGCAGTTGTAGTGTCGCTTTCTGGCGGCCTTCTGGTATCGGAAGCGCTTTAGCGAGTGCTGCGCCGGTGTCTGTCCGGTTGGCGATCGCGTCCATCACCTGGCCAGCATCATCCATTGCCAAAAGAATGTAGGTCACATATTCGGAACGAAGCGCCGCATACACGTCCGGCGTCTTCCGCCAACTGTCGGTTGCGCTCTCAAGGCCGTCGAATACATCGGGCAAACCCTGCAGTCGAGGCAGAGAATCACCATCACCGAAGGTCGAGAAGCTCATCTTGGAGCCAGGTGCGGTCTGGCTATCCAGGTATAGTCCCACAAAATCCAAGTGTGCTCCCTGCTCTGCCGAGTGCACGAAATAGACGTCGCCGTTGGCATGGCGCGGCTGCTGGATTCGATAGCCGAGCTCGGTGGTAAGGTCGAGCCCTCCCCAATTGAGCGCTGCGCCAGCAATCAGGCCAAACGCCAACTGGGGGCGCAACGCCGCATTCGGGTAGCGATTGAAAATCTGGTCAAATTCCACCCTGTGCGCGCGGAACGCATCCGCCAGGCTTTGGCCGTAACGCGCGCTGACGCGATAGATGGTTTGCTGATCCTGCACGGTCAGCAGAAGATAATTAAGCCGGTAGGTGTCCTTGTCCTGTCGCAATAGCTCAAGCTGCAGTAGATGATTGAGGGACACCGGCGTTCCCGCCAAGCCCCTTTCTACCTCTGCCTTCGTAAGAGGATGCTGTGCCGCGTCAAGCATCAAGCGTTGGACCGGTACAAACGAAAGAACATACTGAGGATCATCCAAGCCAGATGCGCTTATAGAGCCTGTCACTCCGGTGCTGATCAAAGGCTTGCTGGCGGTGTTCTCTGCAGGTTTGTCTCCTTGCAGCGCATGACCCGACCCCACCACCAACAGGACTGCGGCGAGCATCCCCGCAAAATGAATTCGCATTTAGGATCTCCTTCTTAACCTCGAAAGCTCAGCCTGCTCAGCCTATTGGTACGAAGTGGGGCCGTTAGGAGTTCCGCGGGAATGGCTGCTTCCGGGGTGAGCGGTCACGAGCTTACCCCGCCCGCTCGCAAACGATTTGTCCCCCGGCGGCGTAACCCAGTGGGGTGCAATTCGCGGCTAGGGCGAAGTGAACTTTAGTGCCGGCGCCGGAGGCTCGGGGGGCTTAGCGAACTTCGCGTCGTCGATGGGGACGTTCTGTTGGATCTGGTCCACCTGAATAGTGAAGCGCCCACCGGGCCGAGCAAGCGTCCAACGGAAGGGGACCTTGACGCCCTCGGCGTCGCGATAGTCAGCATAGTCAATCTGTATGGGGTTGCGCCCCAGCGGCGTCTCGACGTAGCGCACCAAGCGCACCAGCAGCCCTGACTGCCGGCTGAGGTACAGCCTCACCGGCGGCTCACCCGGATTTTCGCCGAGGAGGAGGTAGGTTTCCTCGTCGCCGACCTTTTCCGGGCGTTCCACGCGAAGCTGGCTGAAGATGTGCCTGACGTGTACAGGAAGGTAGAAGTCAGCGTCAAGCCTTGCGCCGTCGAGTTCCCCGCCGCTCATCTCACGCGGCGGCCTGCCGGAAATGCCAAGCCATCCCACGCGACCATCATACGCCGTGATGCTGTCTCCGTTCGGCAGGTGCATCACGGAGAGGCGTTTGTCCGGGGCCTTGGCGAAAACTTCGACGGGGAACTGGCGGCCGCCAAAGCCTGTGAGCGTGCCCTTCTCGACACGGCTCGAGATTTTCTGGAGAGCGTCCGCGCCGCCGAGCGCCTGCACGAACCTCTCGAGGAGTTGATCCGCGGTCGGCATAACGAGGGGATTCGTGCCGCCGGCGTTCATCGCCCCGCGTGGCTCCGGTTTTGGCTCCTCGTCGGCAATGAGGGGCGTTCCGACCGGGTCGGTCGCGCCGTGGTGACAGGAATAGCAGGTGACTTCGCGATGGCCGTTGAAGTTGTCTTTGTTGATGGCGAACATCATCTGAATCATCTTCCGCGCCGTCTGCTTCGGCTTCTTGTCGTCCTTATCGAATGCGCGCTCGACGTGGCAGTGTTCGCAATCAACACCCAATGAGGCCGAGATGAACTGCATTGCCGGAATCACCTGATCGGCTGGAACACCCTTAAAAACCTGGATGTTCTTGTAAGCCTCTTCCGCCATTTTGCGTCCTGCCGGGACTGACTGTGCCGGTCCGGTCTGCGCCTGCGCCACCAGAATCACCAAAGCAAAAGCCGACGCAAGGCCCGCGATACCAAAGACTGTCCTTTTGGACCTCGTTTTCATGTGTGCTCCCTGTTTTTGAAGGCAAGAAGGAAGTATATCAAATCGCAGGGAACATGCATCCGTCAGTTGACGGACCTGCCGTTCAAAGAAACTGCAGGGATTCTTCGTCCCGACAGGTCGGGACTCAGAATGACAGGGGCTAGGCACTTTACTCATTTTGGTCACGCGCTGCCAGCGCCTTGATACCCGCGAGGGTCTCCGCGGCTGACCGGCCCGTGATGCGAATGAGCTTCCGGCGCGATTTTCGCCCGGAGATAATAGCCACACACGCTTGCGGCAGGCGTAATGCACGTGCGAAAAAATAGATACAGGCCTCGTTGGCCTTGCCCTCGGTGGGTGGCGCATGTAGCTCCAGGCGGAGTTCTCCGGTAGAGTCATACGCCAAGCGCTCGCGGGCGGAGCGAGGCTTAACCTTGAGCCAGAAAGAGACCGTTTCTTGTTCGACTTTGAAGTCGGGCATGGTCAATTGTCCCGCCACGGCGGGTCAGTTGTCAGTTGTCAGTGGTCCGTTGAAAGAACGGGGCTAGGGGCTGGGGCGATTTTGGATTTTAGATTTTAGATTTTGGATTACCCGCCTCCTTTGCACCCACCCGCTTTAGCCTTGTGCTTACTGCCTTCTGCCTTTGAACAGCCGCAGGTCCGGAGAGCGGGACCTGCGCTACCCCTACCTTCTGTCTACTGCTTTCTGCCTTCTGCTTTCTACTTTCTGCTTTTTCGAATCAGCTCCTCACTCCGAAGATAGCGGTTCCCACTCGGATGATGGTTGCCCCCTCTTCAATAGCGACTTCGAAATCGTGGCTCATGCCCATCGAGAGCTCCTGCATGGAGAGGTTGGGGATGTTTTTCGATTCAATCTCCTGAGCCAGCTCCCGGAGGCGCCGGAAATAGGGCCGGACCAGCTCCGGGTCGTCGAGGAACGGTGGGATAACCATCAAGCCACGAACCTCGAGCGTTCCAAGCCGACTGACCTGCTCGGCGAGTGGGATTATTTCTGACTCCCCAACTCCCGCCTTGCTCGCCTCTTCGCCCAGGTTGACTTCCAGCAGCACCGGCAACCGGCCAGCACCCGAGGCGACCGCCGCCTGGTCCAGTTTCTGAGCAAGTCGAAACGAGTCCACGGAATGCACCCAGTGGAACAGTTCTCGTGCGGCCTTGGCTTTGTTGGTCTGAAGGTGACCCACCAAATGCCATGTGATGCTCAAATCCGAAAGCACCGGCCGCTTGGCCATAGCTTCCTGCACACGGTTCTCACCAAAATCGCGCAGCCCAGCCTCATACGCCGCGCGGATACACTCCGGCGGGAAGGTTTTTGAAATTGCCACCAGCTTCACGTCGTCCGGCCCACGGCGGCTGCGCCGGCACGCGGCGGCAACTCGCTCCCGCACTTGCGCCACGTTTTCCTTGACACCCATAACGACAACTCGCAAGCATCGTTCTGGCAGCGCCCAACTTCCGCCACCAAATTAGGTTATTCTACCATTCGACCGCCTTGAGGAGTTTGTGTGAAAGTAGCCTGTAAGAAGGCCCCTTGTTCGAGGGTAACTCCGAATGGTACGATGCCTGTCTTGTCAGTTGTCCGTCGTCCGTGGTCAGTCGTCCATAGTTACAGCCAGAGCTTGTGAAGACCCACGGACTACGGACGAAACCAAATGAAACGTGGCCTTTTCATCACGCTGGAAGGAATAGATGGGACAGGAAAGAGCACTCAACTCCGTCTCCTCGTTCAGTACTTGAAGAAGCGCGGGCTCGCGGTGCGCGTCACTCGCGAACCCGGCGGCACGAAGGTGGGCGAGCGCATTCGGAAAATCCTCTTGGCCTCGACAACCACTCGGCTTGCTCCCCTGGCAGAGCTGGCTCTAATCTACGCGGCCCGCGCGCAGCACCTGCAGGAGGTAATCCGGCCGGCGCTTGCCCAGGGCGAAATTGTGGTGAGTGACCGTTATAATGACGCCTCGCTCGCTTATCAGGGATATGGGCGAGAGTTGGGCGTGGAGACTATCCGGGCGTTCGACCGCATCATCTGCGCTCGCACCCAGCCTGACTTGACTATTGTTCTGGATCTTGCTCCCCGTCTCTCTCTTAAGCGGGCCCAAGGACGCGAATCAGGGCGGAAATCAAAGCAGGAACGGTTCGAATTGCAGGGCTTGAGATTTCACAAAAGAGTTCGGGACGCATACCTGGCCATCGCGCGCACGGAACCCCGCAGGGTGAAGGTCGTGCAAGCGGACGGGCCGGTGGCGGAAGTCCAGGCGGAGATTCGCAAGCTCGTTGACGCTTTTCTGGCTCGGCGGCTGAAGAGATTTTAGATTTTGGATTTTGGATTGCTGTCGCCCTTGCACCCAAAATCGGTAAGCAGAAGCCGGTGGAAAATCCAAAATCTAAAATCCAAAATCGCCCCAGTTGGCAGAAGGCGGTAAGCAGTCGGTGAAAGGGAAAGGGCAATCCAAAATCTAAAATCCAAAATTGCCCCAGTTGGCAGAAGACGCTGAGCAGTCGGTGCAAGGGAGAGGGCAATCCAAAATCCAAAATCTAAAATCCAAAATCTAAAATGCCTTTTGATTCATTCATCGGAAACTCCAAAGCCCTCGCGAGCGTGCGCGAGATGGTGGCAGGCGGCCGTGTTCCTGGCGCGCTATTGTTCTCGGGTGCTGACAGGGTGGGCAAGAAAACTCTGGCGCGGATGCTGGCCAAAGCGTTGGTGTGCGAGCGAAGTGATGGCGACTTCTGCGATGCCTGTGCACGCTGCCTTAGGGCCGAGCAGATGTTCACCGCTGCGCAAGAGGACCTGGCGCGCCGGCGGGAAATCAAAGAGGCGGCAAGACGGGTTGAAGGGTTAGTCTATTTCGATTTCCAGATCCTCGAACCCCTCACGCGCTTCATCCTGATGGAACAAATCCGGCAACTGCGCCATGTGGCTTATACCCGGCCTTTCCAGTTCCCGCGACGCGTCTTTATCATTGATGACGCACAAACAATTCACTGGCAGGCCGTGGATCTTCTGCTGAAAGTGCTCGAAGAACCCCCCGAAACCACCTCCTTCATCCTCGTTTGCTCCAATCCTTACGAGTTGCGCCCGACCATCCGCTCCCGGTGTTTGCAGATTCTCTTTCAGCCCGTGGATGAATCTGCCATCCTCGAACTGCTGGCCAAGCAGGAACGCTTGACCAAAACACACGTGCTCCTCGCGGCGCGTGTGGCGTCTGGCAGCGTGAGCAAAGCCAGGAGCTTCGATCTTGCAGCCTATGAACAGCGTCGCAAGCCTTGGTTGGAATTCCTGGAAGCCGTAGCGCGCCGTGTTCCCGCTTCCTCCGGTGGCGCGGAATGGCGGCCACTTTTTGATTCCGCAAAGGCGCTCGCCGAACGCCGGGACGATTTCGAAGCCACACTCGACATCGGCTATTCCCTTCTGCGTGACCTGCTTCACGTGCTCTTGCAAGGACCGGGAACCGAAGTGACCAACGTGGATGTGCATCCGCGCCTTCAGGCTTGGGCGGCCGGCCTGGGGCTCCAGGGGATTGAACTCTTAAAGTCCGGCCTCGACCAGGCCTACCGGCTGCAAATCCGCAACGTAAACCAGCAACTTGGCTTTGAGGCGTTGGGATTAGAAGTTTCGGCGAGGTCCAAGGCCCGGGCGCGTTAAACGCCTCAATTAGAGTCTTCCCTCGCCGCAGCTTGAGATTTTCCATCCTGGTTCTGAAAGCAAACCGTCCATGAACGTTTACAATCCATGGACTCCATTGCGAGTCCGAAGACTTCGTGGTAACATGTAGCGTATTCGCGGCTTCGTCCCTCGAAGGGCTCTTTTACCGACCGGGAAGAAACCCGGGTGCCAAAGCGAGCGTCTAGTTAATAGAGCACCTGAGGACGAATTCCACAGGGAGAAGCTCTGAACTTGAGGCCTCGGGAGACCAGGCCGAAGGAGTGAACTACCATGAACCGACGACTCATCCGCCCAACGCTGTCCGAGGTCCAGGACCAAATGGGCGCGCGCCTGCCGCGCAAGAAGCCTGCTCCTCCTGAACAAACCAACGCCGAGAACTTCTACTACTTAAAACAAATGCAGGCGCGGACACCCGTGGTGGTAGTCCTCAGCGGGGACGAAGTCATCCACGGCGTCATCGAGTGGTACGACAAGAATTGCATCAAGGTCCACAGGGCGAACGAACCCAACCTCCTTATCATGAAGTCCGCCATCCGCTATATCTATAAGGAGAACGAAAACAAGCACGGGAGCACTGGGAATGGCAATCGCCTTCCCGAAAACGGGCAAGACGACTTTGGACAAGGTTAGTCGGGGAATTCCAGCCCGTCCAGTGAACCCCGCGCGGGATGCGGTTCATAACCAGGCGACGAATCTCTGACTTGGCCGCGGGCCAAAGAACTCTCTGCCGTAGAGCTTGGAGGTTATCGTTCACGCTGGAGCGTTGCCAGCAGCTTCGGAAACGGCAGATAGGCGCTTCCGGCTGTAGCTAGGAGCCGCGCATCTCCCGGCGTTCCCCTCGAGTTCTCCTGAACCCTTCCTATTTTCGCATTCCCCAAAAAAGGACTTGACAGG
>Ga0208188_1000201_pt1 | contig 51462 bp, 48 predicted proteins | sample June2015DPH_8_50_FD_184698 | JGI IMG/M metagenome (GOLD analysis project Ga0208188, IMG submission 184698) | Peatland microbial communities from SPRUCE experiment site at the Marcell Experimental Forest, Minnesota, USA - June2015DPH_8_40... | ecosystem: Environmental > Terrestrial > Soil >...
CTCTTTCGCCAGCACACCTGTGGCTTCGAGCGTCGCTTGCACATCCGGATACAGCGTTGCCTGGTCGCCAATCACTTCCAGCTTGATCCAATCCGAGAGCCCAACCTCGCGCGCCAGCCGGGCCGTGCGGATGGTGTCGTCGGCGGTATAGCAGCCGGCGGTGTTCGGCAGAAGAAAATATTTACTCAGATCGATGTAATCGAGCAGAGATTCCTTGCTGCGGTCAAGATTCACCCGGCGCACGGCCACCGTCACCATGTCTGCGCCGCTGGCCTCGAGCGCGCGGGCGGTTTCCTGAAAAGATTTGTATTTGCCGGTCCCCACGATCAAGCGAGAACGGAATTGCCTGCCAGCGATAATGAACGAGTCCGTCATAACCTTATTGTAAAGGTTTTGGAATCGGCGGGCAGGAAGCATTTAAGAAGGTGGCAGCCATATTTCGTTGGAGCGACGGGCGTCTCACCCGTCCAGCCGGGCGGGGACGCCCGGCACTCCACCGGCTTAGCCTCCGGACGCCTCCGCCTTCTCGTACATCTCATCGATCAACTCGCGGTAGCGCTCCTCAATTCCCCGTCGCCGCACCTTGAAAGTGTGCGTCATCGTTCCATCCGCCGCCGACAATTCTTCGGGCACCACCAGCACACGTTTCAATTTTTCGAAGCGCGCCAGATTCTGGTTCAGATCTTCGATGATGCCTTCATACAGGGCTTGCACCTTGGCGTTCGCAACCAGTGTTTCTCGAGAAACAAAGTCAACCTGGTTCGCCCGTGCCCAATCTTCCAGGGCGGGGAAGTGCGGCGCGATCAGCACCGCGGGAAACTTCCGCCGGTCTCCGAACACCACCGCCGTCCCAATCAGCGGGTTCAATTTCAACGAATTCTCGATCGGTTGCGGCGCGACGAACTTTCCGCCGGAAGTCTTGATCAAATCCTTCTTGCGATCCGTGATCGAAAGGTATCCCTCGCTGTCGAGGCACCCGATGTCGCCCGTCATGAACCAGCCGTCCACAAACGCGTCCCGCGTTGCCTCCGGACGCTTCCAATAGCCCTTGAATACCGAGGGCCCGCGCACCAGCACCTCGCCGTCGCCGGCAATACGCACTTCGACGTTCGGCAGCGGCCTGCCGACAGTCCCCAGTTTGTGATCTCCGGGCGTGTTCACCGCGATCACCGGTGAAGTCTCCGTGAGCCCGTATCCCTCGTGGACGGGAATGCCGATATCGGCATACCACTCCGTCAATTCGCGGCCCAACGGCGCGCCTCCGGAAATGAACTCCTCTACTTTTCCACCCATCCCCGCGCGCACTTTGGAAAAGACCAGCCGGTCCGCGATTTTCCAGAAGAACGCTGCAGGCCGGGCTCCGGCCAGAATCTCGGCGCGGTGAGCGCGTCCCACCGAAAGCGCCCAGCGATAAATCGCGCTCTTCGGAAAGCCCGCGGCCTTGAGGACCACCTGTTGACGAATTTTCTCGTACACGCGCGGCACACCAACAAAGATGTTGGGTCGCACTTCCGCCAAAGCCTGCGCCAGTTGCGCAATATCGGGACAATACGCCAGCGCCACCCCGCGGTACAGCAGCGCGAAGTCCACGTGCCGCGCCGTCACATGGGAAAGCGGCAGAAACGATACGCTCACTTCATCTTTTGCCCCAAGGCCGAATCCATCCAGCGAACACGCGATATTCGACGCCATGTTCCCGTGGGTCAACATCGCCCCCTTTGGTATTCCCGTCGTGCCTGAGGTGTAAATAATTGTCGCAAGGTCGTCGCGCCCAATCGACCGCAAGCGGGCATCGAATTCCGGATCGAAGTCGGCCGGCCCTCGCAGCATCATTCCCTGCATGTGGACCGCGTGCGCGGTTTCGACCGCGTCCATCACCAGGATCCGCTCGACCGGCGTGTGCCGCTGGATGGTGAGCACCTTTTCCAACTGGTTTTTTGTGGACACCGCGATGACGCGCGCCCCGGAATCGTTGAGGATGAACGAAGTCTGGTCCGGCGTCTGCGTGGAATAAATCGGAACCGTGACCGCGCCCAGGGCCAGCGCCGCAAAATCGGCGATCGTCCACTCCGGGCGATTTTCGCTGAGGATGGCTACGCGATCGCCTTTGCGGACTCCCCAGGATTCAAGCGCGCGAGCCACACCCACGACATCGCGGTAAATCTCCTCGGAAGAGATCGGAACCCAGCTCAGGGCTCCTCTTTGCAGCATGACGCGGTCGCGGCGGTCATTGCAGATCGCCAACAAAATGTCGTTTAGAGTCTGAAGGCTCATCCGATCCGATCAAAATCCCGCAGCTATTGTACGCAGACATTGTATAAAGTCCGCAGCAGTGCCTCGGCATTGCCGCGCGTGGAAGGCATTTTGGCGCTTTGACCGCGTTCCCCGCCGCAGGGTACCCTTTTAGAAATCTTGCCGAAGGAGTTTCCATGAAACGAAAGAGTGTTTCGACAATACTGGGGGTTTGGCTGCTCACAGCTGCGATTCTGTGCCCGGAGATCAAAGCTCAGGGCAACAAGCCCGAGCCGCCCATGAAACTGAAGGTCGGCGACGTCGCTCCCGACTTCAAGCTGCAATACTTCGATGGCAGCGACGAAAAGGAAGTTTCTCTAAGCCAGTATCGCGGCAAGAGCAACGTCGTTCTGGCATTCTACATCTTTGCTTTCACCGGTGGTTGAACCGCGCAAATGAAGGCCTTCCAGCAGAATCTCAAGAAGCTGGAAGCCGCCGACACCCAGGTTCTGGGTGTGAGCATGGACAGCCCCTTCGCCAACAAAGCCTTCGCCGACCAGATCGGCGTCACCTTCCCGCTGCTGAGTGACTGGGGTGGAGACGTCACCCGCCAGTACGGCATCTACGTCGACAAATACAAAGCGCCGCGGCGCGTCAACTTCCTGATAGGCAAAGACGGAAAAATTCTGGAAGAGCAGATTGACCGGGATGCCATCGACCCCAAGAAGATCGTAGATGCCTGCGAGCGCAAAAAACTGAGCCGCTGAATCAAGCGCGCAAGTAAGGCAAAGAAGCGCCAGGAGCGGGTCCGCGTGGCATGAGGCCGTGCATGAGACCTCAAGAATTCAAGCGGACCCGCCAGGGAAGACCAGCCCCCAGACGGAGTGCGAAGCCACTCGTCTCTTGATCGGCTCAATACCGATCTGCTAACCGCCGATCTGTGCGCTACGGGTCTGCTCGCTGCCGATCTTCGCACGCGGAGCGCTACCAGTTTGACCCTGCTTCCCCACACTGTTATGATTTTCCTGCGGGGTGGAGCAGTCTGGTAGCTCGTTGGGCTCATAACCCAAAGGTCGGTGGTTCAAATCCACCCCCCGCAACCATTTACGGATTTGAGGGACTACCGGCGTAGTCCCCAATTCCCAAATCACTGGATCGCGGCTGTTTGGAGCCTTAAATTCTTCAGGGAAACTTCCTTCGCCCTATCCTTCAGTTGCCTTTTGATCCAGTTGCCTTTTGATCGCGGGTGGCAAAACAAGATCTGCTACCCGGCTATTGGCTCGGCGCTTGGTCTTCTCAAATGCTGAGCCGTAGGTATTCATGGTCGTCTTGATGTCGGCGTGCCGCATGAGGCGCTGCTGCACCCCGAGCGGCGTGCCGATATCATCAATCAGCGTTCGATAGGTGTGCCGAAAGCTGTGCCAGCCCACTCCTTGCAATCCGATCTTTTCACCTGCTGGTCGCAAGTAGTCTTTCTGAATGGCATCGCCGTGGACTGGGCGTTTCGTATCCGCATTAGCGAATAGCCAAGCCTCCGGCGTTTCGACACATTGCTTTCGCCAATCCTCCAGAACGGACACGAGCTTGGAATCCAGAAACACTTCGTCCTCTGAAGCTCCGGTTTTTCCGCCGTTCCAGACGTAGCGGCCCACAATGGATCGGGTCAACGTCAGTATCCGCCCCTTCAAATCAAAGTCCGGCCACTGCAACGCCCTGATTTCGCTGATGCGCAAGCCCAGGCACATTGCAATCATGACCATCACTTGGATGTGGTACGGAAGCTCTGCGAGAAGAGCCTGATATTGCTCGACCGTAAGCACAACTTTCTTGCGAACACGTTTCGTCACGCCCTTGATTTCTACTAACTGCATCGGGTTTCTCTGAGTCTCCAAAATTTCCCATTTCATCGCGTACTCAAAAATGCGATGGAGGAGACCCTTTATGTTGGACTTCGTTTTGGGAGAATGCTTCAGCTCCTTCAACCACTGTTCCACCTTGAGGGGCTTTTTCACTTCGGCCACGGGAGCCTCGCCCCATTGTGGCAAAATGTGTCTCTTCAAAATGGATACGTAGGACTTCTTGGTTGAATACCGTTCTGGCATTGCTTCGTGCATGTATCGCCTTACCAATGCTCCGAACGATTGACTGGAAGACTGCTCGATCCGCTGGTATCGAAACTCTCTCGACCCCAGCCAGGCATGATCTTCCGTTGGCCATCCTTCCGCATCTCCCGCTAACATTACGCTGCGCTTTCGCGTAATGCCCATCTCGTCCGTTTCGTAAAAGCGCCAAACCCAGACATCCGGGCCTCGCGTTCTCTTCTTGCGGACAATCGTGCCCACGTCTTGCTGTGTGCGTTTCAAGAAGCTTTCCTCCTTAAAGCGCGCACGGATGACGCTTCTGACTCTACACGACAACGCATGTGCGAAACTAGCTCTGAAATTCGAAAACGCCAGCGCTTGCGGACTCCGTTGCCTATGGGATGTGCGGGAAGCCAGCCCTCCCGAGCCATCTTCTTCACGGTCACCGGGCTGATCTTCAGAAAATTTGCTGCTTCTTCGGGCGTTACGAAGGGTTCGTTGTCTTCGGCTGGATTCATTTTCTACTCCGTCCCGGATCTTCCGACGGGCCCAATTTGCTGAGCGTGCAGCAATCATTGCGACGTAGGTCGTCTGACCGGGGAGCAAACGTTGCACTTGACACTAACGCACGTGTACCAATACAGTCAGTACGTAACGTTACTATATTTTAGTGAGGCTGACCCCTTGGCAGACAAGACATCAATCCTGCAGCAGCCGGTGATCTCCATTCGGATTTCCGACGAGCTGCGTCTAAGGCTCGAAACTCTGAAGGAAATCATGGCCGCCAAGAGCGGCGAACCCGTCTCAACATCGGAGGCGGCAAAGCAGCTCCTTGAGTCCTCCAAAGAGGAGCGATTGGAGTTCGTAAATCTACTCTCGGAGCCAACCGATTCCCTGGTTAAGATTCGCGGGAAGGTAGACGCAAAGCTGCCACTTTCGCAAGCCGAATGGACCCTGATTGCCTACTACTGTCAGCAGGGTGCGGAGCTGTTCGCAAATACCGGCCAGACGGACATTTCCTTTGAATCTCTCGCCGGAATTCTTGAAGCTTTCCTTGCCGTTTATGGACTTGTATCCAAACAGAGAAAGAGGGGTCCGATGGCCCCTTATCTCCTCACCAATCTGCCCTCTGAAAGGCAAACTGAAACGAAGCCTTCAGAAGAGATTGCAAACGACGATGTACGACGGGCCGTGAACCGAACCATTCACACGCTAAAGAACGCTAACAGCGAGACTCCGCGACCGATTCATACCGCTCGACTTCTCTACATGGTTCTTGACAACGAAAGGCTTCTAAACATCGAGAAGCTGAATGAAGCGCTGCGACCGTACTGGCCGATTCTCTGGCGCGTGTGCGCCCGTGGCCACTATCTCCGCCATGAAGAGCCCCTACGGGATGGTGCATTTTGGGGTGCCGATTCTAGGTTGAGAAATCCTGGGCCATTGCCATCGTTTCAGGAAGGCGAATACCGTCTCGAATTTCACCGGGGGCCGGAGACGGAATTTTCCGTCTGGTTGTATTTTCCCGGAAGGTTTGCTCTGCAATATCCGCTCTACGATTACCCACGGATCGCGGAGCTTCGGACGATACTGGAAGGGTTGGAGCTGCGCGACACACTGATCTTCTGGGAAGGTCGGTATTTCCTCGCCTCCACGTGGCTCGACGAAGAGGAAAAGGTCGGCGTCGTATTTCGCTCTCGGGACCACGGGATCGCCCTCACATTTCATCATGACGATTGGCAGGCGATTAAGAGTCTGTTTCGCCGGGGTTGGCAAGCCCCCGAAGTGCGCCGTCTGTGGGACGCGTTGGCAAGAGAGTATGGCGAACTGTAAGAACGGCGGTGCTTCGCACCGGAAGAAGGGTGGACACGACACCCCCAAACGGGAACTGCGGAACGGCAGACAGCAGCTTTGATGTTTACACAGGTTAACGTTCGTTGCGTCAGCAGATTGGATGGCTTAGTGAAAACAACCGTGGTAGCGAGCGATAACTGCATTTTGCGACAAATTGCTTCTGGCGTCGATCACGTAAACGCGTTGAAGCACAAGAACTTTCTATGAACCAGCATTTTGCTGCTTGATGGCGCGGAGCAGGACGCAGATATGGGTAACAAGGCGGTTTCCCCAATGAGTATTCGCCGCACTCAGGCCACTCCACAGTCCAGTCTGCCATTTGGCGAAGAGGCGAAGCCCGGATTCCGCACAAAAACCGCCGCCACGCGGCTGACTCCCGAGGAACTTTCCGAGATTGAAACTGCCGCCGAAGGCGCGGGGCAAGCGCTCTCCGAATGGCTGCGCGCGACCGCTTTGCACGCCGCGCGGCAGCGTCCCGCCGACCCTGCGGAACTGGTGTTGGCCGAGATTTGGGCACTGCGTTATGCCCTCCTGAATCTCTTCCATGCTGGCGCTCAAGCGGCATCGGAAGGCAGGCAAATGTTGCCCGATTCCATCCTCAAGATCCGCGACGAAGCCGATGCGCGCAAGCTGCAACAGGCTCGTAAATTGCTCGACAATTTTCTCGCACCGCAGGGCATGAAACGAGGACGGAAACCATGAATGGCATACCGTTTCCCAGACGTTTTCCGTGGCTGCCTGCGATGGCAATACTGGCCTTTTCCGGGGCGTTGTTTCTGTGTAATTGGCTGGTCTGGACGCCCATGCAACGCTACTACCTGGGAAGCTATTTGAGGTGCGCTTTGTTCGGAACTAACCCGGCTTCGAGTACCGAAGTCCGATGGTTGTACAAGACCGCACCGCACAAGCAACAGGAATTGGCTACGGATGCCGACGTGGTTCCGGCAACTGCGGGCGACGACCGTGGAATCCCGATGCAGCTTTCGCCAGCGGCGCGGCAGGCCGGTTGGAGCGGCCTGCTACAGGGGCCGGATGGATGGCTCCAAACAGTCAGACTCCAGCCGTTTCTTGAGGCGCAGTTCTATGACGGAGAGAGCTTCTGGCGATTGCTATTGACGCCCCTGCTTTGGGGAGCCGCGATGTTCTTTTTTCTATTGGCGGGGGGAAGTATATTGCGGAGCCTGAACGCATATGACCAGTGGGATTTGGAGAGGATCGAATGGGGCGAACATCCGACAAGTTGGCCGCAAAGATGGAGAAAAAAGATCGGCAGAACGCGATTCGGCCTGCCGGGATTTGCGAGCCGGAAGATACCGGAGATTGCGCGGAAGGCAACGCCACAAACACATGCCAGCATTCACGCCGAGTCGTCGAAGAAGCCGATCCAGCCGGTGCTTCCACTCTTCGGTTCGACCATCGCTGCCGCCGATGACAGACTCAAAAAGCGGTTTGCCTCGAAGGAGACGAAGAGAATCGAATGACAGGCAAATTGCCGAGAACACGTTTTTACTGCATTCACCGTCGGCGCGATGACGGTTCCCCGCACAGTTGAGGAGCGCTTATGCTTACGATCTCGAAGCCGCTTTCAGCCAGTCAGGCGCGAACATACCATGCGCGGGAGTTTGCCGCGCAGGAACAGAACTACTGGAGCCGCGACCAACAGGGCCACAGTGAGTGGCAGGGCAGGCTCGCCGAGCAGTGGAAGCTCACCGGCGCAGTTGAGGCCGAGCACTTCGCGCGGTTGAGCGAAGGCCAGCATCCGCACACCGAAGAGCAGCTTGTCCGGCACCAGGTTTCAAGAACCTATGAAGGAAAGTTCGGCAGAGAGGTGACCAGCGCCGAGCACCGCGCTGGATGGGACGCGACGTTTTCCGCTCCGAAGTCGGTATCGCTTACCGCGCTTGTGGGCGGCGATGAACGGGTGCGAGAGGCCCATCGGGAAAGTGTCCGCATGGCGCTTCGGGAACTTGAGCGATACACGCAGGCGCGGATCGGCAATGTACATGCCCCGGAGACAACCGGAAAATTCATCGCCGCCACTTTCGAGCATGATACCGCGCGGCCCGTCGATGGCTATGCGGCGCCGCAGCTTCATACCCATGCCGTGATCTTCAACATGACCGAGCGGGAGAATAGCCAAACGCGCGCTTTGCAGCCGCACGAGCTGTTTGTGTCACAGCGCTACGCCACGGCGATTTACCGATCAGAACTGGCGCTGCGTCTGGAAAGGCTGGGCTACGAATTAGAGCGCGGCAAGCATGGGCAGCCGGAAATCCGGGGCTACACGAAGGAGTATTTGGAGGCTTCCAGCCCGCGCCGGGAACAGATCAAAGATCATCTGCGGGAGCAAGGCATCGACGGAGCGGCAGCGGCTCAGATCGCGGCCCACCATACGCGCGACCGCAAGGAACTGCTTTCGCCTGAAGAAGTGTTAGGGCGGCACCGGGAGCTGGCCGCACAGCACGGGCATCAGGCCGACAAGATAGTAGCGCAGGCGCGGGAGCATGGACAACAACAACGACAGCGGCACGTCTACGAACCCGACCAGGCGGCGCAGCGGGCCGTGACCTATGCCCGCGATCATGTTTTCGAGCGCTCGGCGGTCGAGGACCGGCGCGACATTCTGGAAGCGGCGCTCAACCGCGGCATGGGGCAGACCACGTCTGCCCAGGTGCGGCAGGAGTTCGAGCGCCGGGTGCAGGCGGGCGAGTTTCGCGCCGTCGAGCGCGCTGGGGCGGGCCCGCAGTACACGACCGCGGCGATGCTGCGCATGGAGCGCGAGACCATCGGCCACATGCAGGAAGGCAACCGGCGCGGCTACAGCGATCCCATGCTGGTTCCGGGAAGAATTCGTCTCGAAACCGAAGACCGGCACCCGGAGCTGAATGCGGGGCAGCGCCAGGCGGTCGATCAGATATTTCTCTCCCGCGAGAAGATCGTGGGTTTGGATGGAGTCGCGGGCGCGGGCAAGACGACGACGCTGGCCGTCATCCGCGAGGGCGCGGAGTGGGACGGGTACAAGGTGGAAGGCTTTGCGCCCACGTCCCGCGCGGCGCAAACGCTGGCCGATGCCGGGATCGAGACCATGACCTTGCAGGCGCATCTTGCCCGAGGCCAGCGCGTGGATACGGGAGAGCACCGGCTTTATGTGGTGGACGAGAGTTCACTTGCGTCCACCAAACAGATGCACGAGTTTGTCGGGCGCCTGCATCCGAACGACCGCGTTCTGTTGGTGGGCGACACCCGCCAGCATGAATCCGTCGAAGCCGGCCGCATTTTCGCGCAGCTCCAGGACGCCGGCATGAAGACGGTGAAGTTGGAAGAGATCGTGCGCCAGAAAGACCCGGAGCTGAAACAGACGGTCGAGCAGTTGGCGCGCGGCCAGGTGGGAGAGGCCGTCGCCGGGTTGGAGCGGCAAGGCCGCATCCATGAGGTCAAAGGCCACGAAGAACGCATTGCGGCGATCGCAAAGGAGTATGCGAAGTTGCCCGAGAACACGCTGGTTGTCTCACCCGACAACCGTTCCCGCGCGGAGATTAACCAGGCGATCCACACTGAATTGCAAGCGAAGGGCGTGGTCGGCAAGGAAGAGCATCGCACCCAGGTACTTGTGCCGCGTCAGGATCTCACCGGAGCGGACCGCACCTGGGCCGAACGGTACAACGTGGGCGATGTGCTGCGCTACAGCCGCAGCTCGCAGGAAACCGGCATCGGAAAAGGCGAATACGCGCGGGTGAAGAGCATCGACGCTCCCAGCAACCGGCTGACCGTGGAGCTGAAGGACGGCACGGAGAAGAGCTACGATCCACGCCGCCAGCAGGGTGTCTCCGTTTATCGGGAGGAGGAGCGGGCGTTCTCCACCGGAGACCGGGTGCAGTTCACCGCGCCCTCGCACGAGCTGAAGGCGGCGAACCGCGAGCTGGGAACGGTGCAGGGTATCGGCCAGGACGGACGGCTGAGTCTGAAGATGGACGGAGGCCGCGAGCTGCAGCTCGATCCGCGTCTGCATCCGCATCTCGATCATGGCTATGCGGTGACCAGTCATTCCAGCCAGGGGCAGACGGCGGACCGCGTGTTGATCCACGTCGATACCGAGCTGGGAGCGAAAGACCTGCTCAACAACCGCATGGCCTATGTCGCCGTCTCGCGCGGCGCATACGATGCGCAGCTCTTCACCAACGACCGCGAAAAGCTGGGCGCGACGCTCGGGCACGATGTTTCCCACCGCAGCGCCCATGCGCCGGAGGTGAAGCAGGAGCAGGCATCACAGCAGGCAATTGCGCCGCAGCGGGAGATCGGGCCACGGCACGAACAGGGGCCGGGCTTCGGAATTAGTATGTAGCCCCTACCTGCCTCGGATGATGGGAGCGTAGCCCAGACTGTCCGCGTGTCAAGGCCGCAGCCGCTAGCGCGGTGCCTTCGGCAGCCTTGACACGCGGACAGACTGGGCAAAAGATCTTTCCACTATTCCGGGGCAGGTAGAAGAAACAAACAAATACTAAAACGCGACTGGCCTTTGGTTTATGAACCCAACGGTCGGATAATTTATTTGAGGTACACCATGTGCCCACCCATTGATCGGCTAGGAGAAACTGGCAAGAATGCAGCGCAATCGGCGGCTAAGCACGCCTCGGAGTATCTTCCGCTCGAACTTCTGAAACATGTCCGGGAGAACGATTACCATGCGTTAAACGTTGCGATATCCGATGGCATTCGAGAGATGTTGGGAGTTCCGGGAACTGGCCGCAGGATACGAAAAGCTTTGCCATATTTGTCGGTTGGACAAGCCCAGATGATTGCTCACAGCGGAATGGCTCGGGCGATGGAAGAAGCTACTTTCCGCAAATTTCTTCGACTGGGCATCAAACTAAAGCGAGTGATCATTGGCCCGAACGCATGTCCAATCTGTCGAGCGAACCATGAGCAAGGCCCTGTACCCGTCGCTCAGCCATTTAGGTCTGGTCACTTGTATGGCCCGTTCTGTCTTGGCTGCTGCTGTGCAATAAGCGCAGCTAGAACTTCTTCCTAATCGTTTCACGAAGAGTGGATCAATTGAGCTAGAATCGAAAAATGACAAGTCCAACCAGCGACACTCCTGTCCAAGAATACGAAATCAGTATTTCGATCAAAATCAAGCCCAGTGTAAAGATGCCGGATGACCTTGCGGAGGTTGAGAATATGCTCAACCGCGACACGTCTGTGCGGCGTCACCTCCATGACGCAATCGAACTAAGCTTAATAAACCTGCAAGGTCTGCCCCTTGTAAAGCCGGGAAAGAATTACGAGAAGGCCGACGCCTTCGACATGGGTCCGGTGAAGATCGAGCGGAAGCCTCAGTGACCACGCAAAGCCGGGCAAAGAGGAATCTGCCATGAAATCTAGTCTGCTCGTCATATTCATCCTGCTGGCGAACGTTGTTTCGCAGGCCAAAGACAAGCAACCCGAGCAGGTCAGCAAAGACCTACTTGCCATTTCAACTGAACACGGAAACTTTGTCCTCACGAAGGTTGTGTACAGTGGCGGAAAGATGTTGGGGTCTGTGAGGAATGACACAGATCGAGGGTGGCGATATGCAAGTTTTAAGGTGAGGCTCTTCGACAAGGACAAGCGAATTGTTGTCGCCGACGATGACAAGCTGGAGGTCGCAGATTTACAGAAAGGTGCGACCAAGGATTTCACGGACGAAATTGGGCGAAGTCCAGCGGAGGTTCTGAATGTCGAGTTTCACGCTCATTCTAGAGTCACGGATTTTGAGATAATCTTTGATTCAGACCATAGCTACTACGATTCCAAGTACGTCTTCTCCCTGATTAAGCCTAAACTCAGCCAGACCCTTGAGTTTGAAGATGAGCTGATTGCCATCGTCCTAGACGTGGGGACCAAGCAGATAGGCTTCACGATGCAAAACAAGACTGACAATCCGATCAGCATCGATTGGAACCAAATCTCCTACATTGATCTCTCTGGCACCGCCCACAGAGTGATCCATCAAGGGGTCAAACTGATTGATAGGGACAAGCCGCAAGCTCAGACTGTCATACCTCCGACAGCCAAGATTGTAGATTTTGTGTATCCCGCTGATCTGGTTACTTGGCGAGAGAATGACTGGGAGGAGTTGCCTCTACTTCCTCCATCACAGGAAGCACTGCAACACAAAGGCCAAACCTTCGGAGTATTCATACCACTGGAAATAAATGGTCAGAAAAAGAATTATCTGTTCACGGTGAAAATAGTGGACGTACAGATTTGAATGTTCTCCGGACGGAGGCAGACCCGACTGCCGCCCCGATTAGCATTAAGGCTGTTTCTAAACGGTGTGCGCGGAGCCAGCCAACCAACTGAGACATGCATGTTGCATGGACGCACACCCAACCGCTAAACTGCTAATGGGAGTGGGTCGTCCGACGCCCTCCTGTTTTCCGAACGTAGAAAAAAGCCCGTTGCTGCGGGCCTTTTCTATTCTAGCGGTCAATTCGGCCACTATCCCCTGACGATTGTCATTGCCATGACCACCGGAACGGCTCATGATTGATCGGTCGAAAGGGTGACACAGTGAAAACTTTCGTGGTGCTGCTTCTATCCGCCTTGTCCTTCGGACAGATGCCCATGACGAAAGCCCAAAAGCAAGACTGCGCCGATGCGACCAAAGCATTTAACGCCCAACCCGCTTTCAAGCTATCGCTGGAGAACTACATGGCGCTTTCTGAGGCTATGCGTCAGGCTTGTGGGACGAACGTCACCCCGGAATTCTATCCAGTGTCGAAATACGTAAGGAAAGTGGGTGTTCTCTATCTAAAGACCATCGAAGAGTTCGAGAAGCACTGTGACGGGCAGATGAGCAATGCCGCCGTTGAGAGCGAGTGTTCCGCCGCGATGGCCAACTGGCAATCAGCCTTTGACCAGATTGAACCAATGGTGGATATCGAGCTTAGCGATTCAAAATCCGTTGGGGATATCCGCACGTGGGAGTTACTCAAAGAAGCCAAGATGTCCACGAAAATGCATCTGCTAGGCTTCATGTTAAACGGCGATCCGGGCAAGGCGATGATGGAAACATGGATGAATGCGATGTCAACGTGCCGCACGTATGCGGAATTTGCTGTTTTCGGTTCAGGAAGTCGGACTGCCGACGCCGATATTGGAACCTACAGCGGTGACGGCGGCTGTGCAGAGTTGATCCATACGGCCCTGAACCCCAAACCAGCGCCTCAAACCATCTCCCCAGAACTGCGGGCAAAGTGCATTCCGTTTGCTGATGGAAGCGTGGATAAGGTTCTGACGAAAACAATGCCGCTGCCACCCAAGGAATGCAGGGAAGCTCTGGGATGGATGCGGGATTCCCGGCTTAGCGCGTTATACGATGGCCAGCCCGAGCAATGACCTTCCCGCTCGAAACCGGCGACAGCGCAGGAGGGCATCGCTTCGTAAGGCCGAACCCGGCGCGGTGTTCCCCTAATAACCTTGTCCGTCGCTGCCAGAACGATTACAGTGGCGTCATTGAGGAAATGACGCGACACATGGAACGGGCAGACGCGATGAAGATGTTTCTGGCGTTTTTGGCTCTATTCTCAACGTTGGTTTCTACAGGATGTTCACATTCTGCCCCGGTTGGCGCTCAACCCGTGGCCGCTCAACACGTAGTTCCCGCGGCTGCTCAACCCGTAGTTGCCCTGCATGGCTACGAACTGGCGAAGACTTGGAGTGAGCAGACCATGAATGAGAACATCAGGTTTGCGGGCACCGTTTACGAGAACTGGAACTTCGGTAAGGTAGCTGCGAACCAGAAAGCCCGGATAGACACGTTAGAGTATGAAATGTGTGTCGAGGGTGCGCAAGCCGCACAGCACGGCGATGACAGTCTTGGTCCTCAGACCCGCGCTAAGTACAAGTGTGATTCCCGCATAGATGCTATTGAAGACGAAGGCAAACGCTTGGAGGCTGAGAGCAAGAAGTGAAGCCTTCCACGCCGGACTTGATAACAATCGAATACAGAAGTGCAGGTGTCAGCCGGGACGAAAGCGATTTGCAGAAGTATCTTGAGGAAAAACTAGAAGCGAAGATTCTGGGCGACTTCGTAGAGTCCGACCATTGGCCGATTACTACTCTGTTCTTGGCTCCGGCTGCTGTGCCTCTCGCAAAATACGCTGGCAAGAAGTTGATAGATGTACTGGCGGACTTGCTGCGAACGTGGCTTCAAGAGAGACCGAGCATTCCAGAGGTTGTACTGTACGGGCCGGATGGAAAGGTCATCAAGAAGGTATCGAGAAAATAGGCTGTGTCAGGCAGCTACTTTATCCCGCATTCACTGTTGAGCACACTCGGGTCGGGAACGTCAAAGGTGAAAACGGAATCAGAGTCAGCGTAAGCAGATGAACCCACAATCAGTTTTCTAGCCCAGTTGTTTGCCTTCTTGTTGCGTCGGTATTAACCACCGCCGAACCCAAACGGCCCGTACATGAGGTTTTCAAACCCGCTGAATGTGCCTTGGTGGGTATCCGCTTCACTCACCAAGCCACCACAGGTTTGTGGTAGTGGCCGAAATGTGCGTTGAAGCCTAGTTCGCGGGCTTCTCTCGTGGTATCTCACACGCCGATTGGATCAGGTATTGATCTATGGATGTGCTCGTGGATTCCATGTCGTACTTCAAGAGCATCTCGTTGGTGCTGATAGCGCTTTCGAGTAAAGCTTCCGCTTTTCGGTTTTTTATAGGTCGGCCCTGCAACTCTGCAATTTGATCTTCAAGCCTCAGGTTTTCGAGTTGCTGGCGACGTTCATCGTTCTTCAATGTGATTTCGAGGTTGAGCGATTCAGCTTTAGCTTTGCGCTCTGCTGCTTGGTTTTTCGCCGCTAGGCATTCTGGCGAGTTGGCTCTCTTTTCTTGCGCCGATGGTCCGCAACCGACCAGCAGAACGAGCAACGCGATCACGTAGAGCTTCATAAGTCCTTTACCAATTCTTGATTCAGAAATCCGACAGCGAGCCCACTCGGCGCATTCGCATTTCTCTCGATTTCGCAATTGCTTCTGTACTCACGCGAGTCCTCATCCTTGTAGACAATGGCAAACTTCAACGAGTCGATATTGGCCGACCGCATTACCGCGAGCAACTGTTCCCCACCAAAGCCCGGCTGCGCAGAGTGGGCCAAGCGTGCCACAATGAGGCGGTGGTGATCTCTTTCAGTTAGCAGTGGCACCCTGTCGGGGAATATCAGCGTGTACCCGGACCACGCGACAGGCACAGGCGGGATATGCACGTCGGACGCTGCGTAGCCGGGGTTGGCAATCGTCAGTCCGCAAGCGTCCCCCTCTTTTCCATACGCAGAGGGCCGAACGTTGGGCCTATGTTCGGGCAAGCCCGCTTGTTTGGGCCGGGGAAGCAATTTCTCTTGTTCTCGCCTAGAGCTGAACGCTGCATCTATCCCGGCCCACGCGAGCAAGAGCAAGGTGACACCGAAGAGACACCAAGCAACCCACGTATGCCCTTTGAAAACATTGTTCGCCGATAGAATCGCAGTCGCGATTGCGTTAAGCATTGCTGCTATAACCAAGATCACGGGATTTACGTGTCTCATCCCCGCCTCGCTCGACTTCGTCTGCGCGCGCGTGCTTGAGCGTCGGCATCAATCCTGATCAGCGCCTCAATCAGGGGGATGCGGGAAACGTCGGAAAGCGCCTGTATTCTGCTTGCCAAATCGTGCATTCAAATCCCAATCCTTTCGACTTGCCCCCACGCTCACGTCATCGTTGCGCCGGTCGTAAAGACCGGTGGTTTTTGCGTTCGAGTGCCCGGCCATCTTTTACGCGACTTCGATGCGCCCGCCGTTGGTGAGATAGTCGGTGATGCCGGTGCGCGGAAACTGTGGCAGCCGATTGCGGTTTCAATTCCCGGTGATCACTTCAAAAGCGATTTCAAAAAGCGTCTTAATTCAAGGCTTTCGAGCAGCGATATCAACTCGGATCACGTTCAAGTAGTCGCCAGCGGATTGAAGCGCCTGTTCGGCATCATGGTGAGAAACAAATCCGGTGTCATCATAAAGGGCCATATTGCGCTTCCGGCGTAGGCGATCAAAGACAGTTAGCAGACCGGCATGTTTCTTGTCGATGCGCGACCCCACAAAATCGATGATGGCAATGTGGTGCCCAGGCTGACTTCTAGCACGAAACCCATGGCTGAACATGAACCCCAGCGAAGCCTTGAGCATTGCTTCGTAGGCTTGCTGAAGGCAAGCCTCCTCGTCAAAGGCGAGAATTTTGTGGGCCGAGGCGAGTTTCTTATCCGCGCTCGTGAGGAAACGGTCGATCTGCGCCCAGTCAACGACGTGTACTTTTAGTTTCTTCATCTGTACCTATGAGCGGAATACGCTTATTGTGCCAGACGTCCTCCAGAAACGCATCCTTCCGAGCGCGGCGCGACTCGAATTCCTTCGGCGTGAGAACCGTGTAGTTCATTTCGCGACCTAGTTTCCGCTCAAGCGCTCGCACGGCCTGTGCTAAATCTTCCTCGCGCGGGGAGCCAATTACGAGCACGTCTATATCGCTGGCAGCGTCCTGCTGGTTGCTTGCAAATGAACCGTACAAGTATGCCTCGTCTATTCCCTCAATTCTCTTGAGGGATTGCGCGATCAGGGGTGCTGCACCAATGGTTTTCGCAACGATCTTGCGCACTTCATCAAAAACCGGATACTCCCGGTTCAGTTGAAAATACTTCTGGCGGCCACTCACTTCAGACGCGAATAGACCCTCGCGCTCCAGGCGTCCCAACTCTTTCGACAGGTTAGACGGATCGATGCCCAGCCGCTCCGCCAAGTCCCGCACATGGTGGCGGGCCGTCGGGTTCGTAAAATAATAGGCCAGCAGTTGCTGGCGCGCCTTGGAGCGAAAATCAAGCATGTGGTAGAAGTGTACCACACATGTGGTAATAGTTGACAACATTAAGCGCCGTGATTCCGCAGGGACAACCTCCGCCCGGAACCGGCGGCGAATGGATTGCTAGCCAGGTGCTGATCCTAGCGGGCGGACGAAAAACGAGGGACTAGACGGGGACTAGGGACTAAACGAGGGACTGGGGTGCGTTCCCTACACGAACTTACAGGTGCTTAGGTGTCATCCGTGCGCTTGTAAGTTGTTCTGTATCAGTTTCCCTTTGAACTCATAACCCAAAGGTCGGTGGTTCAAATCCACCCCCCGCAACCAAACTTTTCAAAGGGTTACGAGCATCGGATGTTTTCGCCGCAGGGGCAAAAAAGGGCAATAAACCCGCCTCCGCAGTGAAATGGGATAAAAAACCGCTCTGGCAGCTCTTTTCATTTCGCCTTTCTCACCTCTTGCCTGAGCGCCATCTGAACAACTTTGCTGTTGGCCTCGCGTTTCGATTCCATCATGGCGTTGCCGTAGACGTTCATGGTGGTCGCGATCTGAGCGTGCCGCATTAGCTTCTGCTGGACTCCAATCGGAGTACCGACCAAATCGAGCCAAGACCGATAGGTATGCCGAAAGGTGTGCCACCCGATGTCGCCCAGACCCAGCTTGCGACCCGCAGGACGAATGTAATCCTGCTGGATCGGGCTGGCATGGTAGCAGCGTCCGGTCACGGGACTGGGAAAGACCCAGCCTTCCTCTGACTGTGGACATTTCCGTTTCCAGTTGAGCAAGACAGTACCGAGATCGGGATCGAGCGGAAGGTCATCTTCGGAGTATTCCGTTTTGACCTCATCCACCACGCCGTCTACCACAGCGCGAGTCACGCGCATGGTGAGTTCGGCGAAGTTGATGTCTGGCCACTGCAGAGCCAGAATTTCGCTTACCCGGAGCCCTAGGCACTGGGCGACAACCACCATCGTGCGGTACGGTTCCGTCAGAAGTTGGAGTATCGTGAAATACTGATCGACGGTCAGAACGATCGGCCTCTTCCATCGCCGACTCGATCCCGGTATCTCGACCAACCCCATCGGGTTCCGCTCCGTGCGAATTAGCTCCCAGAACATTGCTCTTTCAAAAAGGCGATGCATGAGAGCTTTGATTTTTCCTTTGGTGGTTGCGGTTAGGGTCATGTTGTTGAGCCATTCCTGAACGTACATGGGCCTCACCTGGGACATTGACACGTTCTCCCACTTTGGCATGACATGTTTGTTCAGAATGGTCAAATAAGACTTCCTTGTGGAATGCCGTAACGGCAGGGCATCCGCAATGTACCGATTGCACAAAGCGCCAAACGAAACTTGTCCGTCTGCCGCTCTTTCCGAATCTGCCTGTATACGGTGGGACTCAGCTTTCCTCCAGGCGTCAGCTTCCGTCTTGATTTCCTGGACTGTCCCGAGTAGCACCGCTACCTTCTTGCATCCTCCATCGGCTTGCTTTTGACGGAATCGCCAAACCCAGACCGATGGTCCTTCCGACCTTCTCTGTCTTTCAATCCAACCGAACTGATACGTGTTTCGCCGCAATAGAGACCTCCTCTATTCGCGGCGCAAAGAGTGTCGTGAGAGTACCGCAGAGTGCGCCCAATCGTCTAGCTCGGAAAAACGGAAGCGCCAACGGTTGCCAATGCGAAATCCAGGGAGACGACCGCTGCGGGCCAATCGCTTCACCGTCGCCGGGTGAATGCGTAGAAACCGCCCTGCCCCTTCGCTGTCGAGCAACGAGTCAAAATGAACGTTCGAATCGACAACTGTCTCAACTGGCCTGGGTAGATTCTGTGGCATAACAGATCCGACTTGATCGTTTGAAGACGAGACATTGGACATCAGGGCTGGGTTTGATGCTGACTTGATTGGGGCTTCACGGATCAGGTGCGGGGATTGCGGTCGAGCAATCCGACTGGGCTGGGTCGACATTTTAGTCCTCTGTCGGGCCGGACACGGCGGTTCCGAACCGACCAATGCCGTTTTCGGCTGGTCGAGTCCGTGTGCAACCGACAATCTTTCCCATCCTCACCAAACCTACGGCACTTGGCTTTCACGCTGAAGGTGTAGTGGTAAAGCCGCTTTCTGATACCTCATTGTGTTTCGAAACGTGTGTAATTATGAGAACCGACAATGATTCACGATTGGCAAACGAGTTTGCCCGCTCCTTTCTCCGCAAATATGCGCCTCAGCTCCTGCCGCCAAAGCAAATGGAATTGTGGCTATCTGCCTGAGTTGTCAGCTTGAAAGCGGCAATCCCAGCGCCGAGCCCTTGACAGCTCAGCGTCGCCCGTGCGGAGCGCGCCGCATCTGAGGCTATTTGTACAGATCTGCCCCAACTAACGTGTTATTCTTTGCCTTCGCTAATTGCGGGCAGGAGAAGAGAATTTGAGTCCTATCAAGAACATCATTCAAGAAGTGAAGGAAGAAATTGCGAAATTGAGTCAGGTGCTCCGGTTGTTGGAGGGTTCAAGTACAACAGGGAAGAGAGCAGCACGAAAGAGCCCGGGACGACTGACACGCAAAATCTCAGCGGCAGGCAGGAAAAGAATCGCAGCGGCACAGCGGGCACGTTGGGCGAAGATCAGGGCAGCAAAGAAGGGGTAGTGCGCCACCTTGAAATCAGCGGGGCGACCGCTTTACGCATTGCCGCTTGGAATCTGATTCGTGCGGCAAAGCCGCCTTGGGTGCCAAGTATCGCCGTCTCCGAAGCTGCTTGGGAACGCCCAACGGCAAGTGATTTTTGCTTTCCTGCAATCCTTGAAGAAGGCGACCGCCGTCCATGCCTCACCCTCGCTGCCAGCGTTAACGCACGCTTGTGCCACCCCGTCCTCGACGTGCTTCGTCAAGGGCGGGATCCCATCGGTCCACCCGTCAGGTAGCACCAAAGTGGTCTATGCATCGTTGGTTGAGACTGGTAGATAATGGTTCGGACCGAGGGGGTCACGGGGAGAATGCCCGTGTCCCCCTTTGCTTTTGGCAGGCGGAATGGCTCAAAACGAAACAAATCATCAACCGGGAAAGACTCAAGTCCCTGGCCAGCTGCTAGGGTATGGACTCCAGTACACTCGAATGCTGTCGCTGCTTCTCGAGTCCGATAGCAGCTCTGTCGTGTCGCTCGAGGTCTTCGAGGATGTAGGAGTAGAAAGTGGCGAAGGCACGGTTGCCTCGCAAACAAAGAGCAGCACCACCAAAAATCCGGTGAGCAACAGCGCTGAGCCATTGTGGAAAACCCTCCAGAACTGGCTGGACGCAATCAAGAATAAGCAACTTGCGATACATAACACTGTCTTTGAGCTGTATGTGTTCGGCGATTTTGATGGCGAGATCTGCACTCTTTTTTCCGAGGCGACATCTGAAGTCGATGCCCAATCAGCTTTGTCTAGTGCGAAAAAGATCCTGCTGAAGGACGTTAAGCACCTGCCGAAGCACATCAGCGACGTGCTGGGAGCCGACGAAAATGAACTTGTGCCACTCATTATGCACTTCAGCTACGAGCACGGCAGCGGTCAGTCGATTGAAGACCTGAAGCAGAAACTGAGCGCCACATTCATCCCGGAGGAATTCCTCGACATTGTTCTGACCTACGCTTTAGGCTGGGTTAAAAAAGAGGTCGATACTCTACTGGAACAGAAGCAGACCGCAGCAATCGCGGTCGCTGCGTTTCGGAGAGAGATCGCAGCGTATGCTCGATCAATCGTTTTTTCCGACTGTTTTGCTGACCTAGCTGGCCCTGCCCGTCCCGAGGATATTGAAAAGAGTCGATCGCAGCGCTACGTTCGCGCTTACGTTCACGAGGTATACCGAGCGCTTGACGGCAACTTTGCCTCGTTTGTGGTCACTCAACCTTTGGAAAGGTGAATGGCAAGGTTGAGGGCTGTGCGTTTTCCGGCTCTTGTGCTGCGGTTGTATGAGTTGAGCTTTCGGATGCATTCCCCGATAGCCAAATGCAGTTTCAGCGCTTCCTCGAAATCGATTTCGATATTCAGCATTTTCGTGGTGGGAGAAAGTGCTCCAACGGCTGGACTGGTGCGACCGAAGTCGCAACCACCGAAGGAGAAGGTTTTGAGTACCGGAGACGCCTGTGCAGCCATGTTGGGTCCTCATGGCTTGGTCCAAATTACTTCAGTTTGAAAAGTTTCTCGGACAGTTGCCAGTGCTTTCGCAGTGCTCCACAGGCATCGGCCAGCGAACCACGCTCGATCGCCGCGATGATCAGGCCGTGCTCAACATAGGAGTCCAGCGTACGAGCGGTGCCGGCAAAATAAGCGGCCTCAATGCGATGGAGCTTCAATTTCTGGCTCGTCACAATCGCTGATAGTTCGTTGTTCCCGGACAAGGACAACCAAACCCGATGAAACTGCTCGTCGGAACCCGCAGCTGTAAATGAATCGCCTGCATCGGATGCGGCTAGCATTCTGTCGTTCGCGAGCACCATTTCGCTGAGAGCGTCCTCGCCTATACGCTCGAATGCACAGGACAACGCTTCAGTTTCCAAGGCTTGTACAACGGCATAGGATTGAACAGCCTTTACGGGATTCAATAGCGCTACACGCGTCCACCGGTTCCGTGCAGTTTCGACGAATCCTTCATCTTCGAGCCGTCGCAGCGCCTCGCGAACGGGAGTACGGCTGACTCCAAGAGAGTCCGCTATAGCTTGATCTCGCAGCATCTCGCCCGGCTTAAGATCGCCAGCAATAATCCAGCGGCGGAGCGTAATGTAGGCATCTTCTCTCGCTAGCCTACGGGACAGATCAGGTACGACCTCTGGAATTGGCATAGAATTCCATTGACATGTAATATATTACATGCATAATACTACCGTGCATTTATATTACTACATACATGCACGCTGGCTGAAGATATGCGTGCCCCCCTCAAAGAATCATCCCTACTCAAGAATCGACCGGCTTCATATTTAGGAGACCGCCATGAAAACACGCATCATCTTGGTGTTGGTACTTCTCACTGCGCTGAGTTTGTCGGCGCAATCTTTTCGCGGCACCATCCTGGGAACGGTAACCGACCCGTCCGGGAATCTGGTGACCGGGGCGACAGTGAAAGTGCTCAATACAGGCACGGGGATGGAGCGCACGACTACGACCGGAGCCGATGGAGGCTACAACATCCCCGAACTACCGGTAGGAACCTATACTGTTGCAGTTACGCAGAGTGGATTTCAGACCTCGGTGACCAGCAACGTTGCAGTCGATGTGGCCACGGAACGTCGCGTGGATGTGCAACTGAAAGTCGGACAAGTAACGCAAACGGTGCAGGTTGCGGGCGGCGAGTTGCCGCAGATTGAAACCAGCAGCACCGACCTGGGCGGCGTGTTGACCAGCGTAGAGATCCAGGATATGCCCCTCAATGGCCGCGACTACAAAAAGATGTTTTTCATGACTCCCGGCGTTGCCGGATCGCCCAATCTGGGCGATTCGCCGGGATCTTATGGCGAGTTCAGCATGAACGGGGCCCGCGGGCGGTCGAACAACTTCCTGCTCGACGGCACTGACATGAATGACGGCTATCGCAACACCCCAGCCATCGGTGAGGGTGGCGTATTTGCCGTCCCGGCGGCAATTCTGCCCGTCGGCGCGGTGGAAGAGGTGAATGTGCTCTCCAACTTCCAGCCCGAATATGGACGCAACGCCGGTGCGGTGGTCAACATGGTGACCAAGAGCGGCAACAACAACCTGCATGGCACGGTGTTCGAATATTTCCGCAACGACGCGCTGGACGCACGAAACTACTTCAATCTTGCGAGCCAGCAGCGAGCGCCCTTCCACAACAACCAGTTCGGGGGCTCGCTCGGCGGCCCGATCGTGAAGAATAAGACATTCTTCTTCCTGGACTATGAAGGGCAGCGGGAGAGTGTGGGAACGGTAACCCTGGCGTGCGTGCCGGAGGGCACGGGTCCGGGTGGCTCCTTGAGTCCCAACGATGCGAGCAATCCGGTTATCAAGCAGCTACTGGCAACGCACAACCCCTGGCCGGCGCCAAACATTCCGAATATACACTCAGATGATCTCGGATGCCCAAATGGTCCCAACGCCTCGGTGATCACTCCTTCTTATAACAACCTGAGCAGCGTAATTGGCAAGATTGACCAGAATTTCAACCAGAACAATATCCTGACCGGCCGTTATTTCTTCGGCGATAGCACCCAGTCTTTTCCGCTGGCTCTGACCGCTTCCGGCGGCCAGCTTCCGGGCTTCAACACCATCACGCCCACACGAGTCCAGTTGATCTCCCTATCCTATGTGCACACGATTGGCGCAAACAAAGTGAACGAAGTGCGTTATGGATGGAACCGATTCGCCGAGGGATTCTCCCCTCAGGACCAGAACTTCTACCCCAGTTCGATCGGGCTATGCGCGGCTGGTTCAACCGCCGATTGCGCAGGCGGCGGCCCGCACGACTCTGGCCTACCGATCATATATGTTTCGGGGACCCCCACCGGTGGCAGCTTCTTCTCGCAACCGGGCGCCACTTCGGCAGACCCTCGGCAGCGCGTGGACACGAACAATCAGTTCATCGAGGATTTTTCCTGGAAGCTGAGCAAACACAATTTGAAGTTCGGTGTTGAATTCCGTCGTACCAGCATCGAACAGGACTTCGACAAGTATTTCCGCGGACGGATGAAATTCAACGCCACCCCCGCTATGGACCCACTGCAGAACTTTCTTGCCGGCAACGTTACCAGCGGCCTACAGTACTCTGGAAACTCTCGGCGCCACGCCTTCGAGAACGGGTACGGTCTCTACGCACAAGATAGTTTCCATCTAGTGCAGCGTCTTACACTGAACTACGGCCTGCGGTGGGATTACTACGGAGTGGTCGCAGAGAAGAACAACCTGTTTGCCAACTTCCTCGTGACCACGCCCGTCGACCCGGTCACTGACACAGGAGCGGGGAGCTACATCCAGGTGGGATCTCCGGGTCTAAGCCGCTTGTATGACCCAGACTACAAGAACTTCTCCCCGCGAGCCTCGATCGCATGGGATGTGACTGGAAAGAGCAAGACCGTGATCAGGGCTGGTGCCGGTATCTTCTATGACGCTTTCTCTCAGGACATTTTTCTAGGACATCTACCGTATTCTGCCTACTACGCTCCTGGCCCGGCATATGGCAACTTTGGCCCCGATCCGATTCTTTCAGCGGGACTGTCGCCAAATCTGGGACCGAACAACACGATCATCGCCGGTCAACCAATATTCGGGAACGAAGCCGGGCCCGTTTGCAATTACGAATGTGACATTTTTGCTGTGGATCCCCACATCAAGACTCCTTACATGGAGAACTACAACATCAACATCCAACAGCAGATCACAAGCAAAACTACGCTGCAGATCGGCTACGTAGGGTCGCAAGGGCACAGGCTCTTCCGTTTCTACGACATCAACCAGCCAAACTCGGAAGCGGTCTGGAGGGCCGACTGCAACAGTACGCAGACGGGCATTGCCTTTCAACCTTGTCCTACTACTGGGACCATCCAAGACTACTCAGTGCCGCACCCATTCGCCGGCAGTGTCAGCCAGTACGGTACGACTTATCTGTATCAGGAAGTGTCCACCGGGAAATCGAATTACAACTCGCTGCAGGTCAGCTACAAGATCACCGGTTGGCATGGGATTACTTCAGCAGTGAACTATGTGTACTCGAAGTCGCTGGACAACTCGAGCGATCTGGAAGACTACGTACCCAACGCGGCCCAGCCGCAGGACAGCAACAATCCTCAGCGCGAATACGGCCCCTCGAACTTCAACATACCCCAAAGCCTCCACTGGGTATTCGCCTATCAGATGCCGAACCGGGGAGGCAGTCTACAGCGGCTGAAGAACGGGTGGGGCTTCGACAGTTCACTGTCGCTGCTAGCCGGACAACCGTTTACGTTGAATTACAACGGTGAGGACGATTACAGCGGCGGCGGCGAAGGCGACGACCGGCCGGATGTGGTCGGGCCTATCGTCTACCACAAGAATGATCCCAGCAACTTCCTCGACCTCAGCTCTTTTGCCATGCCCTGTGTTATTACGGCTGCGGCACAGGCAGTGCCGGCTGGTGCTGCCTCTGACTGCGTGCCGGGAACGCGGCACTACGGAAACCTCGGGCGCAACTCGCTGGTTGGTCCCACATACAAGCAGTGGGACTTCGCCATCTACAAGGACACTTCAATCAGTGAACGCGTGAAACTACAACTGCGTGCAGAGTTCTTCAACATTCTGAATCATCCGATCTTCGCCAACCCGGTGCTGCCGGCATACATTGCTGACCCGGCGTCAAACCTCTCTCAGACCTGCGGCTGCGGTTTTCACTCCACCACTGTAGGCGGAGCGAACCGTGAAGTCGGCAACGGCCAATACCTACTCACCGCCGCCGACGACGTCGCTGAAGGTAACCCGTTCCTGGGAGGAGGCGCGCCGCGCGGGATTCAGCTAGCGGCCAAATTTACGTTCTAGTGGCCCATCGCATTGAAAACGTTACCTCGCATCCGGCTGACACTGGCCTTTCGCCGCCACAAGGGGCCGCACCGCAGGCTACGAGTGCGGTGCAGAACGCGTCGTGGGGACTAGTAACGAAATTCTCTGCGGCAGGCCACGCTAGTACCTCCGTATGAGCCGCACACAGAAGAGCTCCTCCTACGCAGGGAGGAGGAGCTTCTGATCGTCCTGCCGCGTCGCGGGAGGCAGACTGTCCCGAAACTTGGCTTGTTGGCCGACGATCCAGACATCAGCGCTCTACTCCCTGCGATGACTTGACCGCTCCAGCGAGGTATTGGGCGAGGGCTGCGAAAAGCCAGGTAACCGAATACTTAAAGAGGAAAAAATAGGCATGCTAACAACTGCACGATGTGAGACTGTTCTCGATCGAATCGGGAATACACCGCTGGTTCGCTTAAGCCGGCTGACCCGCGAGTGTGATTTCGATGTGTACATCAAACTTGAGTATCTCAATCCCAGTGGGAGCTTAAAGGATCGCATTGCTCTACGGATGATCGAGCAGGCCGAACGCAAAGGGTTGATCGAACCAGGGAAATCGACCATCGTCGAAGCCACCACCGGCAATACGGGTATTGCCATGTCTCTGGTTGCCGCCGTGAAAGGCTACAAGCTCATTCTATTTGCTCCAAATGAGACCAGCGAGCATGAACGGCTGGCAATCATGAAAGCGTATGGCGCAGAAGTGCGCCTGATCGATGTTTCGCAGACCTCCAAGGAGTTTTCTTTCCTACCCAAAGTCATCCAGAACGAACGAAGCGTTCATGGCGGATATGTCGAATTCATTCCCCGAAAACTCTGCAAACAGATGGAGGCGGAGCAGAAGAACGTGTGGTGGGCCAGGCAATTCAGTTCTCCGGATAATGTCGGAGCACACGAGTTCACCACCGGCGTGGAGATCATCGAACAGATGCGAGGCCTCAACCTGCGGCTGTTCGCTGCTTCGGTGGGAACCGGAGGCACGGTCGCCGGTGTCTCCAAAGCCTTACGCAAAGAGTATTCCGGCATCAAGGTGGTTGCCCTGGAACCAGCGGGCCATCCCATACTATCCGGCGGCGGCGAAATCGTGGTGGAAGATGTCACGGATGGCATCGAGCACGAGTTGGTCATGCAAGGGACCGGCCAACCCAACGCCCTTTTGGACAGTGTGGAGATGATCGAAAACCTTCAAGCCATTCGCATGGCGAAGAGACTATGTTCGGAAGAGGGGCTATTCTGCGGCGTTTCCTCGGGGGCAAATGTCTTCGGGGCCATCGACGCCGGCAAGAAGATGGGACTCGGGCGGGGCGACTGTGTGGTTACGGTTGCGCCAGATAGCCGGGACCGGTATCTAACCGAGATGCGATACATAACGTAAGGCGTGCCTTTCGAGTACCTGGAGGAGGAGGTGCCACCCTTTCAAGGGGTTGGCTGTGCCGGTTTGAGCTGGCCATGCCCATCGGCCCAGGGAAAGGATCTTCTCTCCTCGGTCGGCACTGGCTACGAAAGGTTCCGTTCATGAGGATTCGATGAAGTACGATTTTGATGCGGTTTACGACCGGCGGGGAACACAGTCCTTTAAGTGGGACTACAATGGCCACTACTTCGGTAACCCTGCCGTATTGCCGTTTTGGGTTGCCGATATGGACTTCCCCTGTGCACAGCCGATTGTTGCAGCCTTGAAAGAAAGGGCAGAGCACCGGATTTATGGTTACACGGAACGCAGTCCTTCTTTCAGTGAAGCCATCCTCGAGTGGCTGCGGACTAGGCATGGATGGATCGTCGACAAGGACTGGCTGGTATTTTGCCCACCGGGCATAATCCCGGCGATCGACATCTTGCTGGGACTCACGACTCACAAAGGGGATAGTGTGGTGATCCAAACCCCGGCTTACCTGCCGCTGGAGGATGTGATCGCAAGAAACAACGTCGTCATCGAGAATCCTCTCATTCCAAGGCAGACCGGGTATGAATTCGACTTTGCCCATCTTGCCGCCTGCATTAGGCGGGATACGAGGGCACTTCTTTTGTGCAGCCCACACAGCCCCACGGGAAGAGTCTGGACGTTGCAGGAACTTGAGACACTGGCGGATATCTGTCGTCGCCACGGCATCCTGGTCATATCCGATGAGGTCCATGCCGACGTGCTCCTGTTCGGCAATCGACATCACCACTTCGGCTGCTTGCCCGGCGAATACGGATACCGTTCTGTAACCTGCATCTCAGCCGGAAAGACATTCAATATTTCGGGGTTGCAGTTGTCGACGCTCATCATTCAGGACCCCGAGCTACGTGCGGCTTTCAAACGACACCTAGGTGTCCTGCAGATGACTCAGGGCAATCTCTTCGGCGAAATCGCCGCCGAAGCTGCCTACCGCCAGGGGGCCGACTGGCTGGATCAAGTGATCGCCTACGTCGAGGGAAATGTCCGGTTCTTGGAGGAATATGTCTCGGAGCACTTGCCGAACGTGCGTGCGTTTCTTCCCCAGGGTTCATATCTCGCCTGGCTGGATTTTGGAGCGTTTGGGAAGCCAGTCGCGGACTTGAACCAGCGACTGATCCATCGCGCTGGAGTCGCATTGTATGAGGGGCGATACTTCGGGACGACGGAACCCTACTACAGGATGAACTTGGCCTGTCCCCGCATCTATTTGGAAACCGCCTTATGTCGAATGAAGCGGGCGCTGTTTTGAGCGAGACCGACTCAAGGCGCCCTTCAAACATTCAGCATCTTGTTGCGGTAGCATTGAATTGCCGCGCAGTGTCCTGATCCTGGGAGAATCAGAGTTCTGACATTTGTTGGTCACCCATGGATTGTAAAAGGAAGCAATATGCGCGAGGTCAATCGAACCGCGGGACTGGAGCGGAAAAAGGTCGTTCTTGCGATCGTTTCAACTCTCTTCTTCCGCCTTCATGTGGCGTTTGCCGAAACCACTTCGGAAGTGGATAAACGCGATCCACAGTCGCGGCGCAAAGGAAAAGATCTTGGCGCCGTCATGAGGAGCCGCTTTGAGCCGATGTTGGGTCGGACGATCCACGATTACAAGATCCCGGGCTTGGCCAACTCCACACGTTCTCAAGAATGGAAACGTCGTCGTGGGTGATGTTTTTTCCTGCGACCGAATGCATGCACCGAGCTCGACCTTACTATCCAGCATCGGTGACATGGTCCGCTGGGTCGAGGCAAATTTGAATTAAGTTGAGCTCGAGGGAAACCGGATTTTGAATCGCAGCACTTATGAACTAAGGTGGAAGCCCGCGGGCTCGATCTTCTCGCTGGGTGTTTCGGAGAAATTACTGGCGAGGACGAGACCGTGAAGGACGCGCTGAATGTTGTGTCAAACCTGGAAAAGTGACACGGTGTCTGGGGAATCAGTGGCGAGGGAAAAAGGAAATCAGTGTTGAGGCGTATGTCAAAAGTGAATCCGATGGGTTACAAGGGCGCACGGTCGATCGATGTTAGATACGCTTGCCTCTGTGGGTTGGAATCGAGAATCAGCTGCAAAATCGCCCCATTCTTAAGGAACAATTTATAAATGAACGCGTCGTCACGTCTGACACGTAAGCTGGGACTCAGTGCGGCACTTGCTGTCTCGATCGGTACCACGATAGGGTCCGGTATCTTTGTTTCGACCGGCGAGGTGGCAAAGGCGGCAGGCGCACCGCTGCCGGCCGTGATCGCTTGGATTGCGGGCGGATTGCTCATCATCCCACAGATGTTCGTATTGGCTGAACTCGCCACAGCCTATCCGGAAGATGGTTTTGGATTCGTTTACCTGGAAAAGGCGCGGTTGCGTCCTCTCGCCTTTCTCTTGGGGTGGGGTAGCTTTCTGGCCACCGATCCCCCCTCGATCACGATCATGGCCATGGCAATTGTGAACTATCTTGGGTTCTTTCTGCCAAGCGTCAACGGACACTCAGGACGTCTGGTGGCCGTAGCGATCATCGTTGCATTGACTGTGCTCCACTGGCGCAGCGTCAAGAAGGGCGGTGCATTCCAAATCGTGATCACGGTCGCGAAGATCCTCCCCTTCGTGATCCTCGTGGTTATCGGTTTGCCTCACCTTCACCTCGATTGGCTGATTTCGGTCCACACGATGGGAGGTGGACGCTCTCTGCTAAGAGCGCTTTGGGGTGGTGTGTCCGCTACCTTCTGGGCCTATACCGGCATGAATGCGGTGTGTTACATGGCCGGCGAGTTCAGGAACCCAGGCCGCACACTCCCGCTGGCACTTGTCGGCACCTCACTCTTTGTGATGGTGCTGTACACGCTGATCAGCGTCACCGTCATTGGCGTGATGCCTTTTGATCGCCTTCTGCAGTCGGCGACACCGGTGGCCGATGCCTTGACCTTTGTGCCGGGTCTTTCCAATGTGGCCGCTGGTTTTGTGGCACTCTCAGGCATCATCGTCATTCTCGGATCACTCAGCTCTTGCATCATGTATCAGCCCCGGTTGCAATATGCGATGGCGCGGGGCGGCCTTTTTTTCAAAGCCTTCGGCCATGTGCATCCTAGATTTGAGACGCCCGATTGGTCCATCCTGCTCCAGGTCGGTTATGCCATCTTGCTGCTCTTCATCACCGATCTGGTCAGTCTATTGGGCTATTTCACGCTAATTCAAACGCTACTGAATGCCACGGTTTACTTCTCGGTCGTGCGATGTGAGAGGAACTCCGATTACCGGCCGATGTACCGGATGCCAATCCGTCGCACCATGACGGCGCTTGCTGTCGGTGGCAGTCTGGTACTCGCTTGGGGAACCTTCATTTGGGCGCCCATCCCCGGCTTGGTGAGTGCGCTGGTGATAGTAGCGAGTGGCCTGCCGCTGTATGCTTACTGGAACAGGCGCAGACTCGATGGTCGTGCGCCGCGGAACAATTACACCGCTCCACGGAGCACCGGGCCCTCCTAGATTTTCGGGCCGATCCCTTCCGGACTTATACCTGGGGTGATTCGCCGATTTGCCATAAATTGCACGCTAAGCATTCCAAGTGCTTGAAAACAGGCGAGAAGTCGGGACAATAATATACTTGATGGCACCTCGCTCGGACTGCCTTGCGACCCTTGCGCCGTCGGTCGGGGTACCGAGATCGGCGTGATTGGAAGCCTCCGATGATTCTACCTCACCCCGTGGTTCCTTCGCGTCGTTCGAGATCTGCTTGCTGGATAACGGGCAGAGGACGGCATTTCTTGATCCATCTATGATCCAATAACTGTTACCAACCCTTACTGAAACCGCCTTTGGTAGCCATCCGCGTTGCATAGTTTCAATAAGTTACGACTTGCCCATACCCTTTCACGGCGACCACGCGGGTTCAAGTCGAAATGAAAATGGTTTCGATTTCGCAGATGAGCAGGCGCGGGCAAAGGCCGCAAGCGCAGGACATAGCGCCAGTAGGAAAACCGGCTCCAAGGACGTGCCATGATCTCAACGAATCGCCGCGACCTTTTCAGTTCGTCAGTGATCTTCGTAAACTCCAACGACTCAAATTGCCATGCGCCAAAAAGGGCAACGAGAGGGCAATTACGATTCCCATAGGTTTCGAAGGAGGACATTACGTTACTCTTTGCGCCGCGTACTCATAACCCAAAGGTCGGTGGTTCAAATCCAATCCCCGCAACCACTTAGCAACTTCTCGGTACCCATTGGCTCCCGTTCGCTCCCGCATTAGGCACCAATGACACCACCACAAGTCTCACAGGGCAGTACGCTCCGAACCACCACACTGTTTGCGGCACGCTTGCCCTCCGACATGGCTTGCGTATAGACATTCATCGTGCTTTGGATGGTGGAGTGCCGCAGTAGCTCTTGTTGGACTTTGATGTCGGCCCCCACTCGACGCAGCAGGCTCGAGTAGGAATGGCGAAACGTGTGACAGCCAATCTTGCCGACGCCGACACGCACGGCGGCGGGTTTGATGTGCCGTCGCAGAATGCTCTCCTGCCAGCGTGGCTTCCCCTTGCGGTTCGCAAATACCCAGTCGCAGGGTTCTCAGTGCAGGCTCCGCTGCCAGTGTGCCCTGATGGCATCGGCCACACTCGGATCAACCGGAAGAGGAAGCCGCGAGGCTTCTGTCTTCGTATCGCCGACTCGGCCGTGGACAACACTTCGCCTCACCACCAGCAGCGTGAGGTCCTCCCAATTAAAGTCGCCCCATTGCAAGCCGATGATCTCGCTGGCCCGCAGACCGAGACAGGCCGCTATCAGAACCATCGTGCGGTAAGGCTCAGTAAGTTCTCTGAGGACCAAGCGCATGTCATGCACGCTCAGCACTCGCGGGATCGATCGGCGCCCGCCACGCTGCCGTACCAGATCAATGGGGTTGACGTCGGTTATCTCCCAGCGTCGTCCATGCTGAAACACAAGATGCAAAAGGCTGCGCAGGTTTACTTTTGACTTCTCCGCCAACGGCAGAGATCGAAGCCACTGCTCAACCTCAATCGGCTTGATTTCGTAGACAAGGCACCCACCCCAACGCGGTCGTATCCAGCGATTCAAGCTGGAGAGATGCGCTTGCTGGGTTCCATACCGTAGCAATGGCAGCTCTTTCTCGACATAGTCATCCGCAAGAGCATCGAGTGTCACCGGCAGGCCAAATCGGTTTTGAAGATTTAGCCGCAGTCGAAATCGTTCGAGAATTCGAAGTGCATCCGCCTGTGTTGAATACTCGCTCAGCACCCCGATGATCTTTGACCTCCGGCGCCGCCGCCCCTCTGGAGTAGTTTCGTAATAACGAAACTGCCACACATCTTCCGTCCGAATTCGTCTCCTCCTCGTCAGACTTCCGTATTGGTACGGCGTGTTCATGCTCCCCTCCTTCTGGCTTTTGCGCGACCAAGATGACGGGAATGAGTCTATTCGACAGGCGCTAGGAATTCAGAAGTCGGGTTGGCGCTGAATTTGGAAAGCTCCTCATTAGAGTCGGCGATCTTTGGGCACACTGCCCAAGCGCCAGTTAAGTCACCTTTCATGAGAAGGCGAGCATAAGGTTCTGGTTCGCAAGAAGTTCTCGCGTACCCAGCTGTTAGCCTACACCGCCAAACTGCCTGCCTCTCTCATGGGCCTTGAGGCATGCGTCGGATCGCACTTCCTGGGAGCCGCATTACGAAAACAAGGTCACCGGGTGAGGCTGATCCCGGCGCAGTTTGTGAAGCCCTATCGGCAGTCACTTCTTCAACCACCTGCCTTGGCCAAATAGCGCCGCAATTCTGAACGCAAGTGGGAGGCTCGGATCGTACCTTTCCGTTTCAATCGCGTTTACCGTCTGACGGGACTGACACCTACGTCAACTTGATGCGATCATGCGTCAAATTCGAGTGGCCTCTGCCGTGTGAAGGCCGTGTGTGATTCTGAGCGGTCACCTCTGATTCTGCAACATGGCTCGACCTATCAGTCATTCGCTGGCGTTTTGATTTTGGTGCAAGCACACGACATTAGTATTCATGGTCCAACGATGGTCCACTTATGGTCCAGGTTTGAGCCAAAACAGGCCGACCTCTGCCGCTAGGGCAGAGGTCATTTCCGCTCCTTGCGTTGGCGGAAACTCCCTGATTCGCGCCGGCGAAAAGGAAACGATCGCCGAGCAACGGGCGAATGCTCAGTGGACGGCAGCCTAGATCGCACGCGTGAATCCGCGCCGGCCACTGGGTCGTGCATCCGCACGGCGATGGCCCGCAGGTTGGTGCCGCGGTTGATACAATTTATTCTGCAGCAAACGGGAGAGGCCATTGGTTGTATTTCAGAGGCAAATCGACTTTGGCAAGGCGACACTGGCCTTGTGTGGACTAGCAGTTCTTACGATCGGGTTGAATATAGCGCAAGCACAGAGCGTGCCGGTCGTCACCGGCGACGCTCGGGTGGACAAGCTCCTGAGCCAGATGACGCTCGCGGAGAAGCTGACACTCATTCATGATGGACGTGAAAACCCCCAGGAGTATCAAGGGCAGGCGGGCTACGTCGGCGGGGTTCCGCGGTTGGCTATTCCCGGATTGCGCTTTGCCGATGGACCGCCAGGGGTGCTGACGCGGCACCCTTCGCAAGCGGAAACGGCGACGATGGGCGTAGCCGCAACCTTTGATGTCAAAGTGGCCGAGGAGAACGGAGTCGTCATCGGCCGGGAGGCCCGCGCGCTGGGCATCGATGTGTCTCTGCAACCCTTTGTCAATCTGGACCGCGACCTTACGTTCAAGCGTGCCTACAACACCTTTGGCGAAGATCCATTGCTAACCGGCCAGATTGGCGCGGCGGAGATTCGGGGCATCCAGTCGCAGCACGTGATGGCCCAGGTCAAGCACTACATCGGCCTCGACACGGCAGGCAGCGATGTATGGGTAGATGATCAGACTCTGCACGAGGTATACCTGGCGCCATTCGAGACGGCGATCCGGGCTGGCGTCTCGTCGGTGATGTGCTCCTACAACCATGTGAACGGACCGCATTCCTGCGGCAACGCATCCACACTGACTGGGATCCTGCGCAACGAGCTTGGCTTCAAGGGCTTTGTAACCTCGGATTGGGGTGCGACCCACTCGGCGGAATTCATGAATGCCGGGCTCGATATGGAGATGATCGACGGGCCGGACAGCTCTGGATTCCAAGAACCCGCTTTTCTGGGCGCGGAACCTGCTTCACTTGCGCCGCCAGATCCGGACGGTCAGGACAAGGGGGACCTATACGGCAGCCAGATTCCCGAAGAGTCGGCCCCAGCTCCCCAGGATGCGGCCGATATAGGCGCGAAGGTGGCACCGACGACCATCGGCGAGGCGCTCAAGGACGGCTCACTAAGCGAGGCCACCATCACCCGTGCCGCGGGACATGTTCTGTTCGAGATGAATCGCTTCGGCTATCTGGACGGCCAATCCAAGCATAACGTTACCAAGCAGGCCATCGCAGCGAATGCGAAGATCATTGAACAGACCGGCGAAGAGGCGGCAGTGCTGTTGAAGAACGAGGGCGGGGCCCTTCCCTTGAAGGCTGGCGACCTTGATTCCGTTGTGCTGATTGGCCCGACGGCTGGGCAGGTTGACGCGATCGGCATTAACGGCGAGCGGTCGGTGGGAATGCCGGTGCGGCAAGTTGGCCCACTCGAGGCATTAAAGAGGATTTCTGGCAACCAGCACATTCAATTCGCCGTTGACGACGATATGACAGGTACGCCGATTCCTGAGGAAGCCCTGAGTCACGACGGCAAGCCAGGGCTCGAGCGCGTCGAAGCGGGCGCAACCCAGATCGACACAGAACTGAACTTCACGGTCCAAAGAGGCAATCCATTACCCCCCAATAGCAAAGCTACCTGGACTGGTTCACTCACCGTTGCAAATGCTGGCAGCTATTGGCTGTATCTCCAGGTCTTGGGCACCGGCGCCAGCTTGTTCGTCGACGGCAAGCGCATCGGAATCACTGGCACCTTCCTGGGAGATGTGCATGGCGATATTCTGCAAGCGAACCAGGATAATACCCTTCCCACAACCGACGGTCTGGACAACGTTCGCCATGCTGTCGAACTAACCGCTGGTGTGCACTCGATCAAGGTCCAGATCAATCCGGACTCTTCCAACGCGCCGGTGCAGATCCGGCTCAACTGGTATACACCAGAACAGCGTAAAGCCGACCATGAGGCTGCGATTGCTGCAGCGAAGCGGGCTAAGATTGCCATCGTGTTTGTGTGGACTCGCCGCGTTCCGTTCTTCAAGCTTGCCGGGACGCAGAACCAGTTGGTTGAGGAGGTAGCTGCGGTCAATCCGAACACAGTTGTGGTGCTCAATACTAGCCAGCCGGTGGCGCTTCCATGGGTAAGTAAGGTAAAGGCGATCTTGGAAATGTGGTGGCCCGGTGATGAGGGCGGCTGGTCCACGGCCAATGTGCTGCTTGGTAAGGCTAACCCCGCCGGCCGTCTGCCGATAACCTGGGCTAGGCGGCTAGAGGACTACCCAGCAACGGACCCCCGTTACCCAGAGCGTTCCAGCGAGGGCATCGATCATAAGACCACCTTTAGCGAAGGCGTGAACGTAGGGTATCGCTGGTTCGATCATGAAAAGGTCGAGCCGCTGTTTGCCTTTGGCCATGGCCTGAGCTACACCACGTTCAAATACTCTGCTCTCCACATCGACAGAGCTGCCGATGGAGGACTCACCATCAGCGTCCAGATAAAGAATACGGGCGATGCGGATGGGGATGAGGTTCCACAGGTTTACCTGGAGGCCCCCAGCGAGATCCCCATCGGCGTAGCCTTTCCGGTACACACCTTGGTTGCCTTCGACCGGGTTCACCTGAATGCCCACGAGACTAAAACGGTGTTGCTGCATGTGGCTCAGCGCCAATTGCAGTATTGGTCCACCGCAAGCAGGAGCTGGGTAGCCGCCAACGGCAGGCGTAAGATCAGCGTTGGCGCTTCATCACGCGATATGCGACTCGAGCAAAGCATCGAATAAGAAGCTGTGCATCGGGACGAGCATCTGATGGCAGTCGATGAATCTGATCTGCAAATTCCTTATCTCAGCTCGCTAGCGGGTTCAGGAGACGATCAGTAAGAGTCAGTCGTCGAACAAGCTTCACTAAGAGATCCAGTAGTTCCCCCCTGTCTGATAGTACAGCCTCAGTGTGGCGAATGGACATCAGGGGACAGCATTTCCGTGCTAGCAGTGTTTCGGACCAAACAAGGCAAGATCGAGGCAACGCGTTGCGAGTTGGACATCTGGATGAGGACTCTCCGGATGGTGAAGATGCCGCCCTTGATGCCGTGGCGGATGCTCGTATCCCAGCTTGCTCGACTGCTCGATTAGCGAAGAATCATGTGCGCTTGACTCGCTCGCGATATCACGCAGGCTATAGACGTTCACAATCACCTACATTCTTCGTGGCACCGGTGGCAGAATCGTTTCGTTTTCGACGCGCGTTTACATCTTCTCCGATAGCAGCGGAATGGCCCCAACCAGCGCGGCGTTGTTGGTCAATTGAGCCGGACATACCCGCACTTTTCCCCATGGCGTCCACGCATACTTGTGTACGTGAGATTCGACATACGGAATGATGATGTTTGCACTTTCCATAACTCCGCCGCCAATGACGATGACTTCCGGATCGTAGGCGTGCACCATCGCGACCGCATCCGCGGCCCAAACGTTGAGGCATCGATTACGGATGGCCAGCGCAGCTTTGTCCCCATACTGTGCTTCCTCAAACAGTTGCTTGAAGCCCACCTGCGAATACTTGGAGAGACTGCTCTCTGACGATCCGGGGAAATCCTTTACGATTCCGGGAAGCGACCAGCCGGAAGCTTCAGCTTCTGCGCACCCGATCCCTCCGCACGTACATGGACGACCGTTGAACAAAACGGGAATGTGCCCGCCCAAGCAACCGGCTTGGGCGTGCTTACCCCTCAGCAACTTGCCTTCGATCATGGCGACACCGCCGATACCGGTGCCCAACGTCATCATGACCACATCGCCAAACCCGCGGGCCGCTCCTGCGTATGACTCTCCCAGCAGAGCCATTCGCGCGTCATTCTCGATACGCAATGAAAGTCCGAGTGCTTCGCGACCCCAGGCGCAAAAATCTACTTCCGGGGCATCGTCATACTTCTTGTTGGTCGACACCACTCGCCCGATGCGGGCATCAACCAAACCGGGGAATCCCACGGCGATACCCTGAAAGCTGTCAGGAGAGAGAGACTGACCTTTCATTAACTTGTAAAAAACTTCCGCAATTCGCGGTAACACGGCACGAATATCCGTGGAGCTGGCGACATCGATGCTTTCATGTGCCAGAATGTCTTCGTTCTCTACCAAGCCGCAGTTGGCGTGCGTACCCCCGATATCAACAGCGAGTGCCTTCACGAAGAAACTCCGATTGGCTAAGTTAGGAAATCAGCGTACAACGGCGGCGCCGCGCCCAGAAATCGAATAGTTCTTTCCCTGGTAGCGAAGGTTCACCAGACGCGCATTGGCATCAAAGTCCTTGAGTCGCGGCTGGATTCTTACACCGTCGAACAATGTCAGATTCGCACCGATTACCCTCCAGAAAACCATCCATGGGCCAATACCAGAGAACATCTGTTTCGGTGTCGAAAAACGAACGCGGTTTGGGAGCGCGGGGTCGGGTCCAAAAATATCGCATGGAGCAATTTGCGTTCGGTCTGCAGACTGAAATTCCGACGCTGTTGCGAACCATCGTCTTGGCTTGACTTCGAAGCTCGGTATTTTCGCCTCCGACGAACGTGTCGCCGAAGAGCCACACGCTCTTTTCTGCCGACAAAGGAATCGAATAGGCGTCGTCGGTTCCAAGCCATCCGTGGGAGTAGCTGAACTCTGGGAGAGGACGCCGGCTCCTCAGGTCGCTGGTGTTTGGGGCAGGTGAAACCTGTCCGAAAAGCGTTGCCAGCAGGAAGAGTGGCACAAGGAAGACTCGCTTCAATCTGGGTGCAAAGGACCGCAGTAAGAGAGTCTCGGAGTGGCAGCGGTCTCTGACTTCAAACACGTATGACTTCAATCTCGGCCTCTTCAAAAGGTGCGACCATCTCGTCGGTGGCAGCGGAATCGGTGACCAGAACGTCGAGTTCATGGGTCGAAGAGATACGCCAACCCGCCACGATTCCGAACTTGCTGTGATCGACGACTGCTACCTTCTTGCGCGCATGCTTCACCATCGCTGCGTTCAGTTGGGCTTCTTCCGGATCGTAGCAACTGACGCCAGATTTCGCGTCAATCCCGTCGGCGCCAATAAACAGGACATGAATTATCACGCGAGAAAGACTCTGTGCGGCGGTCGGTCCTACCAGGGAAAACCAGTCTCCATGCAGGTGACCACCTGTGACATAGACGTTCAGATCCTTGCGCTTGGAAAGTTCCATGGCGACGTTGACGGTGCTGGTGACGACCGTGATGTCGTGGTTCAGAGGAAGTCCGCGAACGACTTCTGTAGTCGTGGTTCCGGGGGTCAGCGCGACGATGTCCCCCTTTTTGATGAGTCCGGCCGCGGCTCGGCCGATTCTACGTTTTTCTTCGGCGAATTTTTCCACCTGCGCCTGAAAGGAACGATCATTGCGGAATGGTTCGTAGAAGAAAGGTTCGATGGACACTGCGCCTCCGTGGGTTCTGCGCAGCCGTCCTTGTGTTTCAAGCATATCGAGATCGCGTCGAACCGTGACTTGGGAAACCAGGAGCCCCTTGCTGAGTTCCTCGACCGAGACCGAACCGGATTTCTGCAGCGCCGTGAGAATCGCCGTGAACCTTGCCTGTTGCCTGTCTGGGCTGTCTGCGGTGTCCCTCGACGAATTACAGTTACCGGCCACTGACCGTCTGTGAGTTCGGCTTTGATTGATCATAAGATCCGTTCCACGAAGCCAAGAATGCTTCGCGATATGATCGTATCCTTTTACGGGTTCAACTCGGAGCCCAAGATGAAATTTCTCTTTCGAATCAGACGCCAGACAATCAACTCTTGACACAAAATGCCAATAAGGATACTTTGCACTTACGATTATAGCTAAAACGAAAGTGAAAAATGCAACAATGACGACAATCCCGAAACTTCGGCGGCCGCACTCAAGTGCTTTCGCGCTCAAGAGGCGTCAACGGCGAACAGCATTGGCGCAGGCGAATGTCCTGGAACAACACTCAGAATTGCAGGTTGAGTCTGCCCAGTGACCCCACGACACTCGAATTACGATAAATTCCCCTGCGTCCATGTTGACAGCTCTTCTTCAGAAACCTGGCTGGGTTGGCAGGCCATCGCGGATCGATTGAAATCAGTGACCGCCAAGAGCTCCTGTGTAGTTTGCGTCGACTGCTACCCGGGCGCGTTTGAACATTCGATCAGAGTGGCCTTGGAGCAGGGGTTGCATCTGGCGGAGGTGATCTATACTCCCGACCTTCTCAAAGCGCCGAGAGAGATCGACCAGATGCTGGAAAGCATCTTGGGGGACGACCCGGTTTTTGCGCGGATGAGTGAGATCGGGCTGGACGAGTTCTTCGAGCCGTCAAAACTGCTTGCGGCGCGTGACAAATCCGCAAACTGGGGGGAGGGCTTGCTGCTTGTCGTCGGTGTTGGTGCCTCGCTGGTTAGTCCTGGACCGGATCTCCTGGTCTATGCCGATATGGCCCGATGGGTAATTCAAGGGCGCCAGCGCCGCAACCAGATCGCAAATCTGGGAAGCGAGAATTTCAACGAGAGTCCCGGCCTGAAATATAAGCGGGCCTTCTTCGTAGATTGGCGTGCTGCGGATCGTCACAAGAAAGAACTTCTGACTGAGATCGACTTTTTTCTAGACACGAACCGCTCGACGCCGAAGATGGTGACCGGGCGGGCGGTGCGGGCAGGACTGAAAAAAACCGGGCACACTCCCTTCCGCATAGTCCCCTACTTTGATCCCGGGCCTTGGGGAGGGCACTGGATGGAAGAAGTTTGCGACCTTCCTCACGACGCCCCGAATCACGCCTGGTGTTTCGATTGCGTTCCCGAGGAGAACAGCCTGCTTCTCGGCTTCGGCGGCGTTCAGGTTGAACTGCCGGCCATCGATCTCACATTTTTTCAGCCTCGGGAACTGCTGGGGGGGTTCATTCACTCGCGATTTGGCGCCGAGTTTCCCATTCGCTTTGACTTTCTCGACACCATGGGCGGCGGCAATCTCTCGTTACAGGTGCATCCGCGGACAGAGTACATTCGTGAGCACTTCGGCATGGCCTACACGCAAGATGAAAGTTATTACCTGCTGGATGCGGGTGAAGATGGCAGTGTATACCTGGGAGTAAAAACGGGAGTTGATCGGGATGCCATGGTGCGAGACTTGCGGGCGGCACAAGCTGGCGGCCCTTCATTTCCCGCCGAGAAGTATGTCAACCAATTCCCCGCGCGGAAACATGATCATTTTCTGATTCCCGCCGGCACGATTCACTGCTCAGGCAAGAACAGTATGGTGCTTGAGATCAGCGCTACGCCCTACATCTTCACCTTCAAGCTGTGGGATTGGGACCGTCTAGGACTGAATGGCCTGCCTCGGCCGATTCACCTCGATCATGGAATCGCAAACATCGCCTGGGAACGTGATACCGATTGGGTGAAACGAGGCCTGATCAACCGGATCGAACTTCTCAGCAAGCACGATGGATGGACAGAAGAGCGAACGGGACTGCACGAACTCGAATTTATCGAGACTCGCCGGCGATGGTTCACAAAGATTAACCCACACGATGCTCAAGGCACGGTGAATGTGTTGAACCTGGTCGAAGGAAGAGAAGCCACGGTGGAGAGTCCGACCGGAGTATTTGATCCGCTGGTGGTGCACTATGCGGAAACCTTTATTGTTCCTGCCGCAGCCGGCGCGTACACGATTCGGCCCAGCGGGGAATCCGAGGGAAAAAGGTGCGCAACAATCAAAGCATCCGTGCGAGGAAATTAGCCCATAGGCTGCCGAAAACGGCTCGTTTCTTTGGCAAGAGTCTTATTGCGTGAAATGCAGGAGACGTGACATTCCCAGGAGTGCGTATGGATACACCGGCCGTGCGTGGCGAGTCAGAGATTGTCGAGTCTAGTGGACAATCTTTAGGTTACGTAATCCTGTTGTCAACGATCACCGCGATCTCAGGGGTCCTCTTCGGTTACAACACCGCAGTCATCAATGGAGTGTTGCTGTTTCTGCGTCGGCAGTTCGCAGCTTCGGATCTTGAAGCCGAGATTGCGGCCAGCGCTATCCTGGTAGGTGCACTCCTCGGTGCGGCCGGTGCCAGCATCGTCGGCGATCGATATGGGCGGAAGAAGTCGCTGATGTTTTCAGCGGTGTTGTTTACGGTTTCGCCCTTGATGGCGGCGGAGGCGAGCACGGGGGTCCTTTTCTCCGGGGCGCGTCTTCTGGGCGGACTGGCTATCGGGCTGGCGTCGGTGCTTACTCCCGTGTACATCGCGGAAATTTCTCCTTCGAGACATCGTGGTGCACTCGTGTCGTTGAACCAGTTGGGGATCGTGATCGGAATCCTCACAGCCTACCTCGCCGCTTGGGGGCTCTCGGGTCTGGGAGAGAACAGTTGGCGATGGATGTTAGGGGTTGCGGTGGTGCCGTCTGTGATCTTTTTCGGTGGACTATTTGCGATTCCGGAGAGTCCACGCTGGCTGATCGGCCGAGGCCGGATAAGCGATGCGATGCGAATTTTGTCACGGCTTGTTGGAGAAAAGGCCGCCGCCGAGGAGATCCGGACTATCGGGTCCTCAACGGCTGACGAACAAGGTTCGTGGAGCGAGGTGTTCTCTGGAGACATGCGCAAGCGGCTGGCGGTGGGAATGTTGCTGGCGCTGTTCTCGCAGGTGACGGGAGTGAATGCCGTGCTGTACTACGGCTCCGTCATCATCCGCGAACATTTCCCCGGCCATTCGACTGGAATGGCGCTGGCTTCCAATGTGATCATCGGGATCGTGAACCTGCTCTCAACGATCGTGGCGATGGTGTTTCTGGACCGCTGGGGGCGCCGCGTGATTCTGATGACAGCGAGCGGAGGAATGGCGGTTGCGCTGTGTTGTCTCGTAATTGGCCTGAACATTCATGGTGCGCCGGCAGCTCTGATGCTGGTCAGTATCCTTTTCTACGTTGCGTTTTTTGCCTTTGGTATGGGGCCCGGTCCCTGGCTCATCATCTCTGAGATCTTTCCCACGAAGGTGAGAGGCCGAGCAGCTTCGATCGCAACCTCCACCATTTGGTTAGGCGCTTTGCTAGTGACCTTCACTTTTCTCAGCCTGGTCAATGTGCTGAAACTCTGGGGGACGTTTGCGGTTTTCGGAGCACTCTCGTTGGTTTGCTTCCTTTACGTGTGGAAGGCGGTTCCAGAAACGAAGGGCCGGACGCTCGAACAAATTCAGGAGTCCTGGAGCAAATAGTGAGGCAATTCAGTCGCCGGAAATTTTTCGAAGGGGTGCCCTGTTTCTGGCGCTGCGGGAGTCGCGGTTTCCAATCTCCGTGCGCTTGGATTCTGCGAGCATGTTGAAACCAGAGTCCGCGTTCTGGCACTGAAAAAAGTCTTGTGTGCGAGCGCGCAGCTTGCAGAGCGGTTCTACCCAAGGCTCAACATCCTCCTAAACAATTAAGCTTCAATAATTTGCGAGCGTTTTTGGCTCCGCGATGGAGGGTGAAGCCTCCGATTATAGTTGTTTTTACACGTAAAACGTAAGCAATTAGGATCATTTAAAGAATAAACACAAGAAAAAATGGTTGACTTGTCTCAAAGAGCAGGACTAGCATCGGTCTGTTCTAAGCTGCGAGCAAAACATTTATTCCTTGATGATCCGAACAGAAAGAGGAAAAGAAATTACACTCTCAATGTTTTCTGTTATGCCGCCAAGGAGCACACGGAACTTGAGTCAGCAGGACACCTTGTTTTTACGTACGCCTGCAACTCGACACAGGCCAGCAATGTCACCAACAATATGAACCTTTATCGGCCGGTGGTTGTGCAACAGTCACTGCCAACGACGTAAGAGATCGGGGATGAACAAGGAGCAGGTCACGAATCTCGAAGTCGGGCGCATCATGAGAATGGATTGGAAGAAAGGGCTGCTGTTGCCCAATGCAGAGGTCCGCGAGACCGTGAAGACACTGGGCCAACTGGAGGGGATATTCCTGAACGAGGACACCGGGCGGACGATGGACCAAAACACCGTGGTGTATCGAGTACAGGCATGGCGTCCAGTGCCAGAAGGTACCGAGGGAGCGCAATTTTGGGGAACCATGGTAATAGAGCCCGGTCAAGTGAACTCTGAATACTTCATGACGCACGGGCACTTTCACCGGAAGCGCAACCGGACTGAGTTCTATAGCCTCATCAAGGGCGAAGGTGCCCTCATTTTGATGGACGAAACCCGAAAGACGTGGATGGAGGCGATGTCTGCTGGAAGCCTGCATTTCATTCCTCCCAACGTGGCGCACCGGGTTGCGAATACCGGCCAAGAACCGTTGCGGCTTGTCGCCTGCTGGCCCAGCGATGCTGGCCACGATTACGATGCAATTCGCCAATTCGGCTTTGGTGCGCGGCTGCTCCGTGTCAACGGAAAACCGTCTCTGATAAGGAGCGAGAATTGACTTTCGCGGAGCCTCCAGAATCGCCCTCTAAACTTCGGTTCGACTCTGGCCTGCAAATTCGTTTTGACACCAGCCGTATGGATTTTGGTTATGGGGAGGGAGTATTCGGGCCGAGCCCGGAATATCGCAGGCTCGATGCCATCCGAGGCAGTCTCCGCGACCCGAATTGCAGCGGACCCGATCCAGTCTATGCAATCGCAATGGATGTCGGACGGGTGGGTGACCTCGAGGAGCTTAAAAGCCGGATGTTGCTCTTCGGCATTGTCATGTACGCCAGCGGAAGGCTCGGAGATGAGCCGGTGCGGAGCCAAGGGCACGTTCATGCGATCTCCCCGCATTCGGGATGGCGAGCGCCGGAACTATTCGAAATCTGGGAAGGCCGCGCCATTGTTTACGGACAGGAGAAGTCGGGAGACGATCCCGGCCGATGCGTAGCCGTTGAAGCCGGAGCGCGTGACCAGGTGGTGATCCCCCCCGACTGGGCACATTTCGTGGTGAATGCCGATCCGAATTCCAGGTTGATCTTTGGCGCGTGGTGTGACCGCCAATATGGCTTCGACTATATGCAGATGTGTGCGCACCGCGGGCTGGCATGGTTTCCTTTGATCGACGCCAGCGGTGAGATCAGGTGGCAGGCCAATCCAAACTACTCGGCTTCGAAACTGCAACCGAGGAAGGCGAGAACATATACGGAACTCGGCCTCTCCTCCGGGGTCCCCATCTACGAATATCTGCATTGCGCCCCCGGGGCCATCCAGTGGGTTTCCGATCCTGGGAGGCTCAGCCAGTTGTGGCCCGAGTTCGAACCTTAGCAGTGCGAACTGACACCGCCGCTCGACCAGTATTCGGCGCCTGCTGGTACAGCTGGCGGGGTCTGATTGCTGCAAAGGAGAGTATCACATTCTCGCGTGACGAAAAGCACCGCGGCTTGTGCCCCCTTTTGCTAGAGTTTTGTTTTCTGTTGTCCGAAAGCGTCGAAGACATAACGGGAAGAGCTGTTCGTATTTATCCGAATCACAGAGGTGAAATATGAAGCGCAAGGTTCTAGCACTGTTTTTCGTGTTGTCTGTCGTTGTAATCGCGAATGCACAAACATTCCGTGGTGCCATCAACGGTATAGTGACGGATCCGTCCGGAGCGGTTGTTTCGAACGCCGGAGTAGAAGCGACGGAAATTGCAACCAATGTCAAGCACAACACGGTCACAACGAGTGGCGGTGAGTTCTCCCTGCAAGAGCTTCCCCTCGGTGCCTACAAAATCACCGTGGTGTCTGCTGGATTCGCAACCTATGTTGCAAATAACGTCCCTGTAACCGCAGGGTCCATCTACACCTTACGGGTTGCACTTTCCCTCTCCCAGGAGACTACATCGCTGCAGGTTTCGGCCGCCGCGCTCAGCGTCGATACCACGACCATGACTCAGAGTGCCACCATCCCGGAAGAGTCGGTACAGAACATGCCGTTGAACGGCCGGGACTTTTCGCAATTGATTGCGATCTCACCCGGCTACGGAGGTTATTCGATCAACGGGGGTGGTAGCCTCAATGGAACTCGCCAGAATCAGATGAACTGGCAGGTGGACGGAACAGACAACAACGATTTCTGGTACAACCTGCCGGCAATCAACCAGGGCGGCGTTGCCGGAATTGCTGGTGTCGTGATGCCGATCGACGCGATGGATGAATTCTCATCGCAGACGCAGTCCAACGCGGAGACCGGGCGCAATGCCGGGGGCACGCTCAACGTAGTTCTCAAATCCGGCACCAATGGCTTGCACGGCAGCGCGTACTACTACAACCGCAATGAGTTCTATGCAGCGCACTCGCCGTTCTTTGTACCGACGGCCGAATTCCCGAAAGCGCCGCCACTGCGCAATCAAAACTATGGCTTCACGGTGGGCGGCCCCATTATCAAGAATAAGACATTCTTTTTTCTCGGTTTTGAGAAACAGGAGTACATTCTTGGGCTCACGGGCGTGTCCACGGAACCGTCCACGGCGTGGGTTACTAACGCCACTGCGCTGCTCAACAACGCGGGTAGCGCGTACGGAAGCTACGCGCCCGTCGCGCCCAGTGCGGTTTCGCAGACGCTTCTTTCCACGCTTTGGCCAAGTTCGATTAACAATCTGCCGGCTACGCCAGGTAATTATTTCGCCAGGGTCCCGGCGACTGGGCATAGTTACAATGGGGTTTTGAAGCTGGACCACAACTTCAACGATAAGCACCATCTTTCGATGCATGGGTTTGTCGGAGAAGGCACTCAGACGCAGCCGCCCGGGGCCGCTTTGGTGCTTCTAACGGCAAGTTCGAACTTAGGATGGTACTTCGAACAAGCTCCGATCCACGTTGAGAATTACTCGGTGGTGTTGAACTCGCAGTTCACGCAAAAGTTGAGCAACCAGTTACTGTTCGGAGTCAGCTATTTCAATCAGGTATTCCACGATGCTAACACTAACTTCAATAGCAAGGCGCTGGGTTTGTATCTTAGCCCAGACGCGGTCATTAACGGACAGCCTATTCAAGGGGCCCCGAATATAGCGATTTCCGGTTTCGATCAGGTGGGAGTTACCGCTCCGCGGGGACGGATCGACAGCACGGGCCACTTGACTGACAATGTTTCCTACATTACCGGCAAACATCAAATCCGTTTTGGCGGTGAAGTACGACAAGGTCGGGTGGACGAATCCTATTTCCGCAACTCGCTGGGGCACTTCACATTTGACGGGACGCAGGGGCCCTGGGCGGGGATGTGCGCTGCCAACGACGTTACGTGCGCCGATACCACAGCTCTTGCCGACTTCCTTGCCGGCGATGTGAGCACGTCCACGATCAATGTAGGAAACGCGGAACGAAAGGTCAGAGTCAACTCGTTCGATTTCTTCGGGCAGGATGCCTGGCAACTGACTCGCAAACTGAACCTGAATTTCGGCCTCCGCTACGAGTACGCAGGGCCGCTGCATAACGGCAACAAGGACCTCGCAGTCTTTGTTCCGGGCCGCGGCCTTCCGATTCAGGGAAACGGCATCGGTTCCATCTACCCGTCGGACAAGCACAACTTCGCACCGCGATTTGGTTTTGCCTATCAGCTGAACGGGAAGGGCGATCTGGTGGTGCGAGGCGGAGTCGGCGTCTTTTATGAGACAACCAGTATAAGTCCGTTCCTCGATAATTCTCCCCCCAATGCCGCTGCCAACGGTTTGCAAAACAACCCGTCAGGCCCGCATCCGGTCGATGGCTATGGCGAGAATAATTATAATTGGCAGACGGTTCAGCAAGGCGGCCAGTCAGTCTTTCCGGGAGTCGTTACTTGTCCAAGTTTGAATTACAATATCGATCCGAGTTGCGGTGTTCCAAACCCGGCGACCGGGGCCAACATGTACAACGTCTTTTCCGTCAGCCAGAACTTCCGTACACCTTACTTCTACAACTACAACTTACAGGTGGAGAAGACCCTCGGTAATTCTGCCGTCCTGCAAGTGGGCTATGTCGGCAACCTGGGACGCAAGATGGCAATGACGCAGAACATTAATCAAAATGGAACCTATTCTTGCCCGAGTGGCTGCCCATATCCGAATGCCGGCTCTATCAACCAACTCGATGACGATATAAATTCAAACTATAACGCTCTGCAAAGCATTTTTAAGATTCGATCCTGGCGAGGGGTGACTTCTCAGTTCGGTTACACATGGTCTCATGCACTTGATGAAGCGTCTGAGTTTCGTGGCGTTCTACCTCTGGACAGCTTCAACCTGAAACAAGAGTACGGGAATGGCGATTACGACACGCGCCAAAACTTCACCGCTTATTGGACTTACGACGTTCCGGGGTCGTCGCATGGCCCAAAGATCCTTACCCATGGCTGGCAGGTAAGTGGATTGGTCTCGCTCCACACGGGGCAACCCTTTAACTTTCCTGGTACTGGCGCCTCTGGCAACCAGCGCCCGGGATTGAACTTGATCTCCGATCCATTTGCAGGTATTTCGCGTACCTTTAGCCCATTATCTAGCCCGCCTGGCGAGCCGTGGGTCAACCCGGCTGCGTTTTGTGTGCCTTCGCCAACATGCCTGCCCGACAATCCGAACGGTAACCTTTCCCGGAACAAGTTTTACGGTCCTGGTTTTGCGGATGTAGACCTTTCGGTGTTCAAGAACATTCCCATCACGGAGCGGTTCAAACTGCAGCTTCGGGCTGAGATGTTTAACCTCTTTAACCGGAAAAACCTGGCAACTGGAGAAGGATCAGTGGGGTCTAGCGGTTATGTAACCGACACCTTAGGCGATTTTTTCGGCGGTCCTGGCATTGGCCCAGGAGAGCCGTTCAACATGCAACTCGCAGCGAAGATCATTTTTTAGTTCTCGCAAAGGTAGGTCTTAACGCGGCGGATGTCCTAAGGGGCATCCGCCTCTACCATTTTGTAACAAAACATCGAGTTTGAAAAAACGTCCAGCGCGGGGTTACTTCCAAATGAAATCTTCACGCCGTAGTTTCTTGTACACCTCCCTTGGTTTGCCGGCGGCGGCTGCCATTTTTCGGAATAAAGCGTGGGCCCTGTTCATGCCCACTGACGATTCTAACCCCAAGCATTTCTCGAAACCGGACATCATCCGCTACGATTCGCACTGCTTCACGATCAATGGCGTCGACACCTTTCTCTATAGCCTCGAATGTCCGTACCCCCGCTGTCCGCGCGAACTTTGGGGCGACCGCTTCCGCAAAGCGCGCCAGGCAGGCTTTAATGCCGTTGACGCCTACGTGTTCTGGAACTATCACGAGCGGCAAGAGGGCCATTTCGATTTCACCGAACTGGAAGAATTTCTCAAGCTTGCCAAGGAGAGCGGGTTCTATGTCATGCTCCGGCCCGGTCCGTACGTTGACGCGGAGTTTGAGCGTGGCGGGTTTCCTTATTGGATCATTGCCAGACGATTTCCCGTGCGCAGTATGCACCACGAAAGCTTAAAGATCTCCAAGTACTGGTACGACCATGTACTGCCGATCATTCGCAAAAACCAGATCACCCAGGGCGGTCCGGTCGTCATGATGCAGATTGAGAACGAACTGGATTTCACGAACTTCTCGGAAATTGAGCAGCGTGAGTACATCCGATTCCTGGCGCGGACCGCGTGGGACGCGGGAATCGAGGTGCCCCTCACCACGAATGTGGCCAGTGTGGTCCGCGATCGCACCGACCCGGACATGGTCCGCCTCATGGACACCTGCGATTTTTATCCGCGGTGGAGCTTCCTAGTTGACCGGGAACTGCAAATTTTGCCTCCCGGAGCTACTTTGGAGGACAAGGTAAGTCAGTCGGACCGGGCCGTTTTGGCGAGCATTCGAAGGCAGCGGAAGGAGCAGCCCGATTGCCTGCTTGCAATTGCGGAGCTCGGAACGGGTTATTACAGCAAGGTTGGCGGTAAGTTGTCGGAGGATGAGGAAGGCGTCGAGGCGGCGCAAACCAACGCGTTTACTAAGACGGTCATCGAGCAAGGGGCAACTTACTTCAATTACTACCTGGGCTTCGGAGGTACAAACTTCGATTGGGCAGCCAAGGGCGTGACCACGACCTATGACTTTGCCGCCCCCATCCGCGAGTGGGGCGGCTTGTGGGATAAGTATTACGAACTCCGCGGCATCGGCGCTTTTCTGGGAATGTTCGGAAAAATGCTGACTCGATCGCAAGTCCTGGAAAATGCCTGTCACTCTACCAGTGCGGACATGACCGTTTCAGAACGGACAAGCGGCGAAAGCGGTTTTGTTTTTGTGCGCACCAATACCGAATCCCAACACCATTTCAAATTGAAGTTCCGCGATCCCGCTGGCTCCGGGAACTTCAGTGTCCCTCGCGAAGGCGATTTGCTCATGGGGCCCCGGGCGATGAAAATCCTTCCTGTTCAGATTCCCGTGGTTGGAGGTCGTCTGCTTTACTCCACGGCTGAGCTCCTGGCCCAAGGGATGAGTCATGATCGCAGCTTTTTGGTGATTTACGACGAACCAGGCAGCCTCGTGGAACTTGCCTTGGGGGCCAAGGAAGGGCCCCACGTCATCGGGGAGACGCTTTACCAATCGTGGGACGCAGACAATCGTTCTGTGGTAGTGGGCTTGCGCATCGCGGAAAGAGAAAGTTTTCTTTTGTTGAACAATCACCTCCAGATTGTCGCTCTGCCACGCCATATAGCTCTTCGCACGTGGGTGGAAGAGTTTCCAGGGAGCAGTGTTCCGGGCGCGAGCGGTTCGGAATCCATCGCCATCCCTTTCATCACGGATGCTTATCTGCTTGTCGCAACCGGCTCCGAAAAGAGGAAGATATGGGTCGACTTGGATTTTCTTCCGGGCGACCACTCCCTCACGGTACTGTTGCCCTCGCAGCCCGCTACGTGTCGTATTGATGGAGTCTCAAAAGAAGTCGGATATGACCGGCAGTGGCGAAGCGCCAGTGTCCAGATTGTAACTCCAGCGCTTCCTGCCAAAGCTGTCGAGATCAAGGCCGTCCAAACTTCTGTGGAGCACTTTGACACTAAGCTAGGCAACTGGATCACTAGTCCCGCACGCGTTCTGGAAGATATCGGCCCAATTCCTTATGGGTACGTCAAGTATAAGGCGCATCTGAAATTCAACAACGAATCTAAGATGTATATCTCGACTTTTACAGACGACGGGAAGAAAGTGTTCTTGAATGGAAAGTATGTCCCCGAGGCCTCCAACCCGGATAAGTTTATGGAGTTTTCACCTTCCCCCTATTTAACTCCTGGTGACAACACGGTAGAGATTTCTTATGAGCTCTTCGGAAGCACCGAATTTGGCGACGAAGTTCAAATGAGTGAGCTCAAGGGAGTCAGTTCCGTTCGTTTGAGCGGCGACCCGGAGACCTCAACGAAAGTCGAGAGTTGGCAGATCCAAACCTTTCCCGCATCGATGCGAGGCCGTGAGGTTGACCCGGATTTTTCCTTTGGCGCATGGAACACGGCCACACTCGGAGCAGCATCCCCTACTCAAGACCTTGCACCCGCGTTCACTTGGTGTCGTGCCGAGTTTGCGCTAACGAAAGTCGGGGGCTGGTCAGTCCCCTGGAAACTCATTTTCGAAGCTGACCGCGACGCGTTGATTTACCTGAATGGAAGATTCGTCGGTCGTTCAGTCACCGTAGGGCCTCAAATGGAGTTCTACCTTCCGGAGCCCTATCTTCGCATGGACACTCAGCCGAATCTACTGACCGTATTACTCGCTTACACCGAGACGCCGGCTGTGATCAAGACTTTGCGTATAGAGCCTTACGTGGACTACTCCGCGCGTCGCACCCACATCCAATTCGAATGGTGACCGGTACTATTTCGAAGTCGACAATTAGCTGAAGGCCGTCGCGGCTGCGGTGCACCCGGCCAGTGACTTGGCAGGCGGGGGCGGCACACGCCGTACCCGCCCGACGAAGTGATCACCGGCTGCGTCGCGGCAAAACCGGTTATTTCGTGAGCGGTACATAAGCCATAGATCCTACGCAATGAGCGGCGATGGATCTTGCAGCCTGGTCAGTCGCGCTGGCTGCAGCAGTTTCGGTCCTTCCAGCGTAACTTCCCTAGCTTGCCTCGCGGGTGTTCGATCGATGTAGTTACTCGCGAGCGCAGGGTATACCGCCAGTTGGAAAACCGGTTCCAAGCACGTGCGATGATCTCAACGAATCACCGCGACCTTTTCAGTTCGCCAGTGATCTTCGTAAACTCCAAACGACTCAAACGGCCATGCTGATTTTGGCATTCTAACGTGGTCCACTTCGGCGGTTTGTTTTGGTCCACCCTGGGCACAGCAAACTTCTACTCTGGATTTGAGCGTGAGCTTGGATTCGGAGGCGGGAGTTGGACTGGAGAGCCAA
>Ga0208188_1000212_pt1 | contig 50080 bp, 46 predicted proteins | sample June2015DPH_8_50_FD_184698 | JGI IMG/M metagenome (GOLD analysis project Ga0208188, IMG submission 184698) | Peatland microbial communities from SPRUCE experiment site at the Marcell Experimental Forest, Minnesota, USA - June2015DPH_8_40... | ecosystem: Environmental > Terrestrial > Soil >...
GTAGCGGAGCGAAGCCCTGCACAGCGCAGCGCAGCGGAGGCGGCGCCTCATCCGGCTTCGACCTTCTGAAGCGGGGCGCTCTTTCATAATGCATTGACCCGCGCCTCCGTGAGGGGTGCCAGACTTCACCGCCCGCCGCGGCGCCCGGTTGCCGCTGCCGCCGAAGAAGCAGGCTAGACCGAACAGGTAGCCGAAGTTGTACCAAGCGCCGTTGTTGTGGACCTCGTAGATACTGAGGTCTCTCCGGAACAGCGAGACCACGAACACAAGGGGCGCAATAAAGCCTTGCCAGAGGCCGAGCCAGAAGCCCGCAACTCCACCGTGCTCGCTGGCCGTTCCTTTTGACGGGTTAGGGCCAGACGCGCATCCGGCCAGAACGCCCAGCACCAGGAGGACAACCACAAGCAAGGTCAAAAAGGGTTTCATCGGCAATACCTCCCGCTCATACGTATTACGAAGCAGGGGCATGAAAAGTCTCAGAAGGGCCTGCAGCGTTTAACACTCGGGAACTCGTAGCTGCTGTAAACAGGCGATTACACTCAAAACCCAACTCAATCTGCCTTCTTCACTTCAAAACGACGGCTCATCGACCTCCGACAGCTTGGGGGACTCGCGAAGCCCCGATTTGGTCATGAGCGCTAGGAGTGGAACGTCTGTGCGGGGAGTGCGGAAATTGGGAGCAACTTGAGAGCAAAACCCCCTGTTTGCGACACCTTTTGGTCAGCCGAAAAACGCAGAAGACAAGGCGGATCAGGGGTTAGTAAAATAATCCGATCATTTTCACACGGTGGAAGTCATAGGTTCGAATCCTATAGCGCCCACCATCGTTTCAATGACTTACACGCAACAGCTTCTGCGCGGGGCTATCTTGAGGACTATCAAGATACTATCCTGCTGCTTTGCCTTGTGGTCTTGGGACAGGGCGATATTGAGCGCGCAACAGTCAAAAGGGCCGGCGCCCGCTCCGGTGCCTGTCCAGATCGGTGCCGCTCAAAAAGTATTCATTTCCAATGCAGGTGGAGAAGGTTTCGAGACTGTCATTGACCAGACTGTCTTCAATGGTGGCCCCGATCGGCCTTACAACGAGTTCTACGCGGCTGTAAAGAGTTGGGGGCCGATATGAAATCGTGTCTTCTCCCGCTGATGCCGACCTGGTTTTAGAAATCAGTTGGGTACTCACGGATACAGGACTGAAACTCCCGGTCCTCGGGCAGCTTCGATTGGTGATCGTCGATCCCAAGACGCACGTCACGCTATGGAATTTTACTGAATATGTGCGAGGAGCAATACTGCTCGGGAACCGCGACAAGAACTTCGATCAGGCGATGAACACTATGAGGAGCCTGACGAGCCCGCCCCCGGCCACAACGGATGCAGGCCAGAAATAAGCAGTGAGAGGTTAGGACAACTCCTTCTACATAGTAGCCGCATCCTTCCTCTGTCCTGAATGGCTCACCTTGGCATGCCCCGCCCGTCTAAGCCAACCAGCACAGCGGGTCAGGTTCGCATACTCCATCGCAAGGCTTTATCCCAGGGTTGCGGCCGAATCGGCTGTTCGATTCCCACCAGAGAATGAGGAGTCTCCCATGCACAGAACTCGTCTGCTTGTTTTGTTATGCGGATTGTTGTCGGTAGCCAGTCTTGGACACGCCCAGACGATAATGCTCGATCTGCCCCGGCAGAGCCAGCATGCCGTGGTCACGCAGCGTATTGGCATCACCGACATCACCGTCAACTACCACCGGCCTCTGGCCAATGGCCGCCAGATCTGGGGCAAGGTTGTTCCTTACGGACAGGTCTGGCGCGCCGGGGCCAACGAAAACACCACTCTCACGTTCACCGATCCGGTCACGATTGAAGGCCAGCCGCTCGACAAGGGAACTTATGGGCTGCACATGATCCCCGGCGAAAGTCAGTGGACGGTGATTTTCTCGAAGATCTTCACCGCCTGGGGAAGTTTCAGCTACAAGCAGGACGAAGACGCGTTGCGGGTAACCGTGAAGCCGCAAACTGCCGAATTCCACGAAGCGCTGACCTACGACTTTGATGACGTCAAACCCGACTCCACCGTAGTTACTCTGCGCTGGGACAAGGTCGCGGTGCCCTTCAGAGTTGAGGTCAAAGTCAACGACATCGTCGAAGCCAGCATTCACCGGCAAATACGCGGGCTCAATCAATACTATTGGGATAGCTGGGACGATGCTGCTGGCTACTTCCTTGCAACCAAAAGCAATCTGGACGAGGCCTTGAAAGATGAGGATCAGTCGATTCAAGTTGAAGAGCGCTTCGACAACCTGATCAACAAGTCGCGCATTCTGGAAACCATGGGCCGCAAGGATGCTGCCACGGAATTCCGCAATAGAGCATTGGAAAAGGCCAACGCGCTGCAGCTTTATGCTTACGGTCGCCAGCTTCAGGGCGAGAAGAAACAGGAAGAGGCATTCGCGGTTTATCGGTCAAACGCGAAGAAGTTTCCCGACTATTGGACGTCGCACGTCGGCCTGGCCCGCGTTTACAGTGGCCAGGGAGACTTCGACAACGCTGTCAAGGAGATGCAGACCGCTCTCACGGGCGTGCCGGATGATGCTAACAGGTCTGCCATAGAAAATTACGTGAAGCGTTTGCAGTCCAAGGACGACATCAACCGGTAGCCGGGGACGATTAGGTTGAAGAAGGAGATGGGCCAGCCCTAAGGCTGGCCCTTGCATTTGCAGTCTCACCAAACCCGGCAGGCGTTAGCCCGAACCATCTTCTGACCGGCCTTGCAACCGAAGGCCTGGGCAAACTCGGGCATGTTAGAAACCACGTTATCGATGCGGAAGATGGGCAGCGAATGTGGATTCGTGGTGACGATCAGACGTGCCACCTCTGGACGTACGCTCGAGCACCAGGAGTAGGCATTTGCAAGGAAGAAACGCTGGAGATAAGTCCAGCCGTCCGGACCCTTGTCGGCGAGCGATTTGCCTTGTTTCTTGAGATCGGCTTCAAGTGCAAACAGCGCGAGATGAATGCCGCCGTTATCCGCCGTGTCTTCGCCCTGCGTCAGCAAGCCGTTTTGCTTGACCCCGGCACCGGCGTCGGGAACTTCCTGCGTGTACTCATCTGAGATGCACTTGCCGCGCTCCTCATATTGCTTGGCATCCTCGGCGGTCCACCAGTCGCGCAGGTTGCCATGAGCGTCAAATTTACGTCCCTGATCGTCGAAGCCATGAGTGAGTTCGTGGCCGATGACCATTCCGATGGCGCCGTAATTAACGGAATCATCCATGTCCTTCTCGAAGAACGGCGGCTGCAGGATGCCAGCGGGAAAGTTGATCGTATTCAATTGCGGATCGTAGTACGCATTGATGGTAGGCGGCGTCATGGTCCACTCGCCACGGTCAACCGGCTTGCCGATCTTCGCGACCCAACGCTCGAATTCGAACGACGAAGCCTGCTCCACGTTGCCGAGGTCGCTGTCGCGAGTGATTTTCACGCTGGAATAATCGCGCCAGTGCGAAGGGTATCCGATCTTGTCTTCGATTCCCTTCAGCTTGATGATGGCTTGTTCCTTGGTCGCGGGCGTCATCCAACTCACACTTTCGATGTCGTCGTGCATAACCCGCTCGATGGCGTGCACCATTTCAAGCGTGCGCGCTTTGCTCTCCGGCGGAAAAGCCCGGTCCACATAAGCCTGGCCGAGGGCCTCACCCAAGTCACGGTCCGCCCAATGGGTGCAGCGCCGCCAACGCGGAAGTTCTTCCTCTTGGCCGGCCAACGTGCGGGCGAAAAAGTTGAAGTCTTCATCGGCCATCGCCTTGGTTAGATAGGGCGCGGCATGGTGGATGGCCTGCCAGCGCATGTAAGTTTTCCAATGCTCCAGCGGATGCTCTGCCAGCAGTTTGTCCAAAGCGCGAAAGAAGTCTGGCGAGCTGACAATGTAGTGCTCGCTGGCTGGAGCGTTCACCGCTTTTAAGTAAACGTCCCACTGAATGGAGGGCGTCAGTTCGCGGATTTGAGCCAGGCTCATTTTGTTGTTGATGTTCTTGGGGTCACGGCGCTTGATGTTATCCATCTGCGCCTTGGCCATCGCGGTTTCCAGTTCAACCACCGTGCCTGCATCGTCGCTTGCCTGCGCCTCTGTCGCTCCCGCCAGCACGAGCATCTTCTGCACATGGGCGCGATATTTCTTCAGAGTTTCCGCTGATTTCTCGTCGGTATTGATGTAGTAGTCGCGATTGGGTAGGCTAAGGCCGCCCTGATCGATCTGCGCCACAACTTTGGAAGCGTCGTCATAGTCTTGCGCGCCGGTGAAGCCGAAAAATGGAGAGTTTGTTTGATTGTCGCCCTGCTCCCATGCGCCGTGAAACAGATGGTGCAGATGGGCAATTTCGAGAGTGATTTCCTGCTTCGATTTGAGCGCGGCAATGCGGTTGAGTTCCGGCTGCAACGGCTTCAACCCGGCCTCTTCAATACCACTTTCGTCCATGCAGGCAGCCCAATAATCGCCAATCTTCTGCTGCACGGCGCTGCGTTTGGAATCATTCTTACTGGCAGCTTCCAAGGTCTCGCGCAGTACGTTGTCGTTCCACATTTCCAAACCGCCTCCCGTGCTCCAATACACCTGGTCAGCCGGAATGGGATTGGACGCAATCCATTTATTGCAAGCGTACTTGTAGAAGTCGTCGCAAGGATTCAGCGACCTGTCGACCAGATTCGGATCGAAGTGATCGAGTTTAGCGGCGTCTTTTGTTTGGTCGGCTGCGGCAGTTGCGGTGGCAGCGGGATTGAGGTTCGTGTTTTGTGTCAGGAGCGTCAGGGGCGAAATGAGCAACAGAAAACCTACGATGGCTCTAGGAATAGACATGGGGCCTCTTTGTGGGAATGACGAATTGGGAGCAAGAGTGGTGACCACTTGATACGAACTGCACAGACAATTAAAGATACGCACATAAAGACGAAAAGGTTCTGCACCGCGAAGGGTACACTCCCCGCGTCTTACCGTGGACCAACATACTACAGACGGCCCGACGGCCGGGTGGTTAGCGGAAGGTCCATTGGGTCTACGCCACCTAAGCCTATCCCGTATTGTGCAGTCCGGCAGCAATACCGTTGATGGTCGCACCAAGAGGATATTCCAGTTTCGCCAGCTCTTGGCCCTGCTGCTTGCGCCGTAAAAGTTCAACCTGGATCAGGCTCATCGGATCCACATAGGGATTGCGCAGATGAATGGAGCGCGCCAGCACCCGGTTGCGGGCCAACAACTCGCGTTGACCGGAAATGCTGAGAATCATTTTCCGAGACCGAAGAAATTCATCTTCCAGCATGGCGAAGACTCGCGTGCGCAACCCCGCATTCTTTACCAGCTCGGAATAAACATGGGCAATGTGGAGATCTGCTTTGGCCATGCCGAGTTCGACGTTGCGTACCAAGTCCCCGAACAGGGCGAAATCTTTTAACATTTCGCGCAGCAGCCGCTCGTGGCTTTTCCCCTTCTGGGCGAAACTCTCGACTCCGTAGCCCACTCCGTACCAGGCCGGCACAGCGTGGCGACTTTGCATCCATCCGAACACCCACGGAATGGCGCGCAGATCCTCCAGCCGACGGCCCCTGGTTCGGCGCGAAGGACGCGAGCCGATGCGCGCCGCATCCAATTCATGGACCGGCGTGGCCTGCTCGAAGTATTCCAGTACTTCGGCATTCTCCGCGATGTCGCGGCGGTAGACGCGGTAGGCTTCCCGCGACATCTCCTCCATAGCCTCTTCCCAGCGCGCCTGATCCTTGGCCTGTGCCTGCTGCGAGCCCGAGCGGGTGAGCGCTTCCAAACTTGCGGCGATCATCAATTCCAGATTCCACTCCGCCAAGACCGCATCCGCGTACTTCCAGTTGAGAACTTCCCCCTGCTCGGTGATCCGGATGCGCCCGGAAAAACATCCTTCCGGCTGCGCTAGGATCGCCGAATGCGTAGGCCCGCCGCCGCGCCCGACCGTGCCTCCCCGTCCATGAAAGAGGCGCAGTTGCACTCCACATTCTTGCGCGGCGTGGTGCAGATCCCGGTGTGCTTTAAACAGTTCCCATGTGCTGGTCAGCATTCCTCCATCTTTATTGGAATCGGAGTAGCCGAGCATGACCTCCTGCCATCGTCCCCAGGAATCGAGTAGCGGTTGATACTCCGGATTTCGCCACAGTCGGCGCATCACGCCGCCGGCCGCGCGCACAGAATCGATCGACTCAAATAGCGGTACTGGCATAAGCCCAGGATCTTCTACGTTTGGATCGCCCTGAGATCCAGCCAAACTGACACCACAAGCCTTCGCCAGGCGGATCACGTTCAACACATCGTCCTCGGACTCCGCTCCGCTGATGATGTACTGACGGATGGACTGCGCAGGGTAAGTCTGCTTGAGCTGATGGATGGTGTGGAAGGTATCGATCAACTCCCGGGTCTGAGGGGACCCCGTCTCGCCGCCGTCGGGCGAAGGAGCACCTGCCGCCAAACCCGGAGCAGTCGCTCTTAATTCAGCCTTTCTTAGTTTGGTTTTTCTTGGTTCCGGGTTTCTTGGCTCGATCTCTCTAGCGTCGATCTTTTTTGTAGTGATCTCCTGCAGAACTACGGCGTGCACGCGAGCGTGTTGGCGGATATCGAGAACGTGCAAATGAAAGCCGAAGGTTCCGAGTTGGCGCAAGAGGGGATCGACAAAGACCTCCGCCAGCCGCTGCCCGCGATTCGACATGAGGCTCTCTCGCAGCAGAATCAAATCGGACTCAAACCCCGCTGCATCCTCGTACGAGTGCTGAGCGCCAGCGCCTTCGCGGCTGAGCTGCAAGCGATGAACCACATAGGAAAGAAATCGCCGGTAATGCTCCGCTGTATTGCCCGGCCCCCAGAGAATGGAGACGCCGGGCATCGAGCGCTCATACTGCGTCAGCAGCGAGAGAATATCTGCTGAAGCGCCTGCCTGCCGCAACGACGAACTCAGGCAGTCGCTCAAGAACTCCACCTGCCGGATGTATTCGCGGAGAATCACCGTCCGCGCCAGTTCCAAAGCATCTTTCACGCATTCGGGCTTAACCAGCGGATTGCCATCGCGGTCGCCGCCGATCCAGGATCCGAAACTCAACAGGTTCGGCAACTCCGACGCGTCGAGAACCGTTCCGTAAACATCGCGAATCGATTCTGCCACCTCGGCATAAATTCGGGGCAGCGTTTCAAATAGCGAGAGCCGGAAATATCGCAGGCCCATGCGGATCTCGTCATCAACGGTGGGTTTGGTCTGCCGAACCTCGTCGGTCTGCCACAACGAGGCAATTTCGGCGTGGATGTTCTGTTCGCATCTCAGGGCCTCTCCCACGGTAAGGGGAAGGCGATCCAGTCGCTCCAGTTGCTCGGCGATGCGGCGACGCTTCAGCAATACCGTCTGCCGGGCCACTTCCGTGGGATGGGCCGTGAATACAGGAGTTACCATGATTTGACGAAGCGCTGCCATCGCCGCCTCGGCCGACATTCCAGCTTCCTTCATGCGTAGCAACGTTCCGTGAAACGAACCGGGCATCGCTTGTTGCCGGTGCAATTGGCGGGCGCGACGACGGCGCTTGCGATGATTGGTCTCCGCCAGATTTGCCAACTCGAAATAAATCGCGAACGCCTTGGTGACCTGATAAGCCCGGGTCAGATCCATTTCCGAAATCATCGCCTGCGCACGGGCCATGAGTTCGCCGTGAGCCCCCGCCGCGGGACTGTGCGCGACCCGCTCGCGATGCCGAATCATGAGTCGTCTCAGCTCTTCGACGGTATCGAATAGCTCCGGACCCACCTGCTCCACTAAGACCCGGCCAAGCAATGCACCTAACGAGCGCACATCGCGCCGCAAGGAGTGATCCTTGGCGGAATCGTCCGACTGCGCCGTAAGTTCGGACAAGCGGGCCTTCTGATCGTCCGCTTTCCACAGTGGTTTGGGTCGGGTCATGAATGGTGCGAGTCGAGATGGATTAGACGACAGGATAAATCAAAGCAACCAGCACTGTGGAAGTTAGCGGAGTTGGCAGCAGAAAGTGCGGCGGGACGCAGGAAGGCGCAACTTTGATTCTACTTTGGGACCTCGAAGCGATACCCGATGCCGCGCAGGGTTTTCAGGTACCGCGGCTGTCGAGGATCAGTTTCTATTTTCTCCCGCAGCCGCCGCACGTAAACGTCGATTGAGCGAGGCGTCACAAAAGGGGTTTCTTTCCACACAGCGTCGAGCAACTGATCTCGCGTAAGCACGCGGCCCAGGTGAGTGGCCAGATATTCCAGCAAACGGAACTCACGTACAGTCGTAGGAATCGGGCAGCCCTGCACTTGTACCGTCATCGAAGAGGCGTCGATTTCCAGATCGCCAACCCGAAGTACTTCCGGCACGACAGTGGGTTGGCGAACGCCTCGGAGCACACTGCGCACCCGGGCCACCAATTCGCGCGGGCTGAAGGGCTTGGTAATGTAATCATCCCCGCCCAATTCGAGTCCCCTGACGCGGTCGGCCTCGGCGGTTTTGGCAGTCAGGAAGATGATGGGCGTCGCGGACAGAATTGCTGTTTGGCGAATCTGGCGACAGAGGTCAAAACCGTCCGCACCCGGCAACATCACGTCCAGAAGGAAGAGCGACGGCATCTCACGCAGGGCTTCCGAAACCACCGATGCGCCGCTGACAAAGCTTTGCACGTCAAAACCGGCAGCCTGCAGGTTGTGAGAGATCAGCCGGGCGATGTCTTCTTCGTCCTCGACCACGAAGACAAGGCAGCGAGACACTCCGGCGATGCCCGCCTCGCCTCGCGGTTCGTATGATCCCATGGGAAGGTGCATTATCGGTTATAAGTTTGACAAAAGGGCAGACACGCTTCGCATCTGCTGTCGAGAAATGTATTTTGGAAATGTTGCGACAGTGTTTCCCGCTTGTTAACGAATGATGAATTTCGGGGCGCCGGTCAGTTTCTTGGAAACGAAGGTTCGGTTTTTCTGGGAACTGAGAACCGCTTTTTACGTTGCCGCCCGCTTCTTAGGCGCGTGCCGCAGGCTGCGGCCTTCGATCAGGCTATAGAGATCTTCGGCGAGATTGGTGGTATGGTCGCCGGCACGCTCCAACGCCTGCGCCATGAGGAGCACTCCAAAGCTTGAAGGATCGCTCTGCGCGGCATGGTTGGTGAGGTGCTTCTGGAAAAGGGTATGACAGACGCGATCGATGTCCTTGTCCATCTGCAATACCTTACGGGCACACTCCAGGTCGAGATCGACGAATCCTCGATAAACCAGATCGAGCATCTCACGCAGGATCGTGGACATCTCCACCAACTGGCGCACGTCGGAAGCTGCCGTGTTTGCGGTGCGTGCCTGCACCCGCATCGCCATGCTCATTACCAGATCGCCAATTCGTTCGAGGTCGGTCGTGGATTTCAGGCTGGTCAACAACTGGCGCGCCCGAGCTTCATTCACGCGCGTGATGGCTGCGGGTAAGCGTTCGTCGATGTAGCGCTCGATTACGTCGAGTTCCTGCTCGCACTCCTTGATGGCGAGAAACGCCATGCGTGAGGATTGTGTGAACAGATCGGGCACATTGGAGGCAGCGTCCCGTGCGATGAGAAAGGCCTTTAGAGCCGTACGAGCCAGATCGTCGAGCGATCCAGTGCCCTTTTTCGCAGCTTTCTTTCCGGCTTCCGGATTCTGACGCAAGCTGTCAGGTGTGTCCGTTTCTTCCGGTATTGTTCGCGATAAGGCAACTTTGCGGGGCATATTCAGTGGCATTTGAAGCCGGGCAAGACGCGATCTCCTATACCCAAGAGTATCTCACTGCCGAGTCAGCGAGCAGTCTAACCGAGAAGTGTGAAAGGACCGTTAAAACCAGGTTGCAGATCGCGCCACGCGCCGACTACATTGTCAGCTGCGTACGGGTTTGCTCCCTGCTCGGCATCAGGTTCTCAAGCTGCTCGATCGGAGTTCTGAATCATGGACTTGCTGGAACATCTCCGCCGTCAATTCGCCTATGATGCGTGGGCTAACGGTGAAGTACTGGCCGTGATCAAGGCCAGCGGATCCGGATCACCGCTGGCGCTGAAGCTGCTAGCGCACATTCTTTCCGCCGAGCGTCTGTGGCTGGAGCGCATCATGCAGCAGCCCCAAAGCCTGTCCGTTTGGCCGGAGTGCGATCTCGATCAGTGCGAAGCGCAAGTCGCCGAACTCGTCCAACTATGGCGCGAATATTTCGGCCAGCTTTCCTCCTCGGTACTCTCGAAAAAGATCACTTACAAAAACAGCAAGGGCGAATCATGGTCGAGCACCGTGCAAGATGTGTTGACCCACGTCCTGCTCCATTCGGCGTACCATCGAGGGCAAATCGCCAGCCTGATGCGCGCTGGCGGGTATGCTCCCGCGTATACGGACTTCATTCACGCCGTGCGCCAGGGGTTGATCGAATAGTGAGCGGATCGAGAAGAAATGGCAATCGATGGAAGACCGACAGTTCTATGCGTTTACACTAGTTCAAATCGTTGTGGTTTGCGGATTGCTTTGGTTCATCTTCACTATGCCCGGCTCGTGGGATTGGCAGCGGTGCTTGGGCACAGCCTTAATATTGGCGGGCGTGGGCGGGATTGCGGTGTCGCGCTACCAACTGGGCAAGTCTTTCGCCATCAGGGCTGAGGCCCATCAGCTCGTAACCCGTGGAGTGTATTCGAAAATTCGCAACCCGATCTATGTGTTTGGAACAGTGCTGGTTGCCGGGTTCGTGCTGGTCAGCCACCGGCCGGCATTGTGGCTGGTGGTGCCGGCCATCATTGTCATGCAGACGCTGCGCGCCCGCCGCGAAGCGCGCGTCTTAGAAGCAGCATTTGGCAATGCCTACCGCGACTATCGCCGCAAGACCTGGTTCTGATAGCCACTCTTGCCCTCAGAACTTAACACGGCAAGGTGGGGTAATATCTCTGCAATGAAAAAACTTTCCTCCGTTTCCCTGTTGGCGGTTTGCATTGTAATCCTTCTGGGTGCCGATGAGCCCAAGTTCCCCCCGATGCCCGCCGCCGTTTCAAGCAACGCCGTCGCCAGCCTCAAAGGCGGCTTCGAACTTTTTTCCCTCATGGGGGTCGGCCCGAAAAAGACCTGGGATGATGTTACGAACCAAGTCTATGTAATGACCTTCACACACGCAGGGAAATGGAGCCACGGCCGCGCGGTTCCCGGACCGGTGGGCCGTTTGAATGCCGCCGCCGGCGGAGCAAAGGGATTGGTCGTCCTCATGGGCGGCTATGTGGTGGATAACCAAGGGCTTGAACTGACGGTTCCAGATGTAAACGTCTATGAGCCCGGCGCACGCCGCTGGTCTCGCGGTAAAGACATCCCCGTTCCCGTCGATAGTGCGGTCACCGGCGTGATTCACGACCGTTTCGTTTATCTGATTGGCGGCCGATCCCTCAGTGGCCCGGTGAACAACGTGCAGGTTTACGACGTTGAAAAAGACACTTGGACTCAGGCCACGCCGTTCCCCGGCACTCCCGCCTTCGGCATGGCCGGGGGCATGGCTGACGAAGCAATTGTAGTCGTAGATGGCGCCAAGCCGGGCGCGTCGGGTGGTCCGCGTTACGTGGCTTCTGACGAGTGCTGGCTGGGCAAGATTGATCATAAAGATCCCAATAAGATTGAATGGAGCAAGCTGCCATCGCATCCCGGAACAGCTCGCTTCGGCATCTCCGCTGGCGGCGCCGACCGGGATCACAGGATTTATTTTTCTGGTGGCACCGCCACGCCTCACGATTACAAAGGCGCCTCGTATGATGGCAATCCCACGGACGTTTCCACCGTCACTTTTGACTACGAGCTGCATGGACACCGGTGGGAAACACTTGACGAGAACACATCCGACCCCCGAGCTGATGGCCGCGGCCTTGTGGATACACCACTCGGCCCCGTGGTTCTGGGAGGGATGGTAAAGAATTTAGCGGTTACGGCGCGGGTGACGCTATTTGCGAAAAAGTGAACTGCTTAAGGACAAATCGCATTTGTGGGGTGCCACCGCTTCGCGATACAATTTCTGTGATTCGATTGTTCGTTGCACCTGGGCCTGCACTTCCCTCCGACATTCGCTTCAAGGAAATGGCCATGTTTAACCCTCGATAGTTCGCCATCCTTCAGAGTTCGCAAGTCGAACCTCTTGTCCTGTCTCCAGTAATCTTAATCGGCGCATTCGCCTGATTTTTTCCGGCGACTGGCGTGGAAAGCTCGCAGGTATTTATGGAAGCCACGGCCTCGGCTACCGAGAAGCAGCACAATCTATGGGCCTCTCTGGTGGAAGCCGTTCGCGGCTCGCACCAGGACTACACCACCGGCAGCCTCAACCGCGCGATCTTGCTGCTGGCCGTCCCCATGGTTTTGGAGATGGTGTTGGAGTCGTTGTTCGCCGTGGTGGACGTCTTTTGGGTAAGCCGACTCGGTGCGAACGCTGTGGCCACGGTGGGGCTTACGGAGTCCCTTCTAAGTCTGGTGTTCTCCGTGGCCATGGGGTTGAGCCTTTCGACGACCGCCATGGTGGCGCGGCGCATCGGCGAAAAAGATCCGGAAGGAGCGGCGGTTGCGGGTGTGCAAGCGATCGCTCTCGGCCTGTTCGTGTCCTTAGCGATCGGTGTGCCTTGCTTTTTGATGGCGCCGAACCTGCTGCGCTTGATGGGCGCCTCGCCGGAGATCGTCGCGACTGGCAGTGGTTACACCAGGATTTGCTTGGGCGGAAGTTTCGCCGTGCTGCTTCTCTTTCTCAACAACGCCATCTTCCGCGGCGCGGGCGATGCGGCCATCGCCATGCGCCTGCTCTGGGTATCGAACATCATCAATTTGATCCTCGATCCCTGCCTGATTTTTGGTTGGGGACCGTTTCCGCGCCTGGGCGTGACCGGCGCGGCTTTGGCGACACTGACGGGTCGCAGCATCGGAGTCCTCTACCAGTTCTATCGTCTGATGCACGGGACGGAGCGTATTCACATCCTCAGGAGCCAGGTGCGCCTGCGTTTGAATGTTCTGCTGCGATTGATCCGCGTATCGCTGACCGGCATTCTGCAGTTCGCCATCGCCCACACCAGTTGGATCGGGTTAGTGCGCATCGTAAGTATCTTCGGCGCCGCCGCCCTCGCCGGATATACGATTGCCATTCGCATCGTGATTTTTGTGATCCTGCCATCATGGGGATTGAGCAATGCGGCCGCTACTCTAGTGGGACAGAACTTGGGCGCAGGCCATCCCGAACGCGCGGAAAAAGCAGTATGGCGCACGGGCCTCTACAATATGATTTTCCTCGGCGCGGTTGGCGTAATCTTCATATTCTTCTCCGAACCCATCGTCCGGTTGTTCACGCATGATCCAGCCGTAGTGCCGCTGGGCGCGGCCTGCCTGCGCATCGTGAGCTATGGCAACCTTGGATACGCCTACTTCATGGTGATGATGCAGGCCTTCAATGGCGCGGGTGACACGATTACTCCAACCATCGTGAATTTCTTCGGATTCTGGTTGTTCGAGATACCGCTGGCCTATTGGCTGGCGATTCCGCTGCACATGCGCTCGAATGGCGCTTTTGCCGCCATTGCCATCGCCGAGAGCTCCATGGCAGCCGCGAGCGCAGTCCTGTTCAAGCAAGGCCGCTGGAAGAAAAAGAAAATCTAGCTGTCAGGATTTCGCAACGCAAGACCAACCTAGAAGATCATGACGAACTGAGAACTAACGCGCGCGCGCCAGCACCAGCGTTATGTCATCCGGCTGCTCGTTGTCGCCAATCCAGTCGTCGACGGCGGAGGTGACTTCCTGGCTGATCTGCACCAGCGGTAAATGGCGGTTCGTGCGCACAAGGTCGATCAGCCGCTCCTCGCCAAATTCCCCGAACTCGTTTTCCGGTTCGGTTACGCCGTCGCTATACGCGATGAATATTTCGCCGGGATGCATTTCTACCGATCCCTCGTCATACGTCATGTTATCGAACAAGCCGACGACCGTTCCCCCGGCCTCCAGTCGCCGCACCGCGCCATCTTCCCCAATCAGAATCGGAGGCAGATGTCCTCCATTGCTGTACGTCAATTGATGCGAGCGACCATCGTAGATCCCAAGAAACAGCGTGGCGTACTTTTCCGGCGGAGTGCTTTCGTAGAGCTGATGATTAAGCAGGCCGAGCAGTGCGCCGGGAGAAACCTCAATGCCTTCCGGCCACGCCGCCATGATCCTGCCCGCTCCAGCCACAGCGCCCACGGCCACGGGTTCGCGCATCTGCGGCAAGCTCTCCACGCTGTAGGCGCGCACCGCCGAGTGGATGGTCGCCATCAACAGCGCAGCTGAGATTCCCTTCCCGCTGATATCGCCGACCGCCAAAATCAGCTTGTGGGAACTCGCCGTCAGGAAGTCATAGTAGTCGCCACTTACCGTCCGCGCCGGGCGGCAGAAGCCGTGCACTTCGAGCGACTCCAATTCCGAAACCTGCCGCGGAAATAGTTGCGCCTGCACTTCCTGCGCGATGGCGAGTTCACCTTCTAGTCTTTGCTTTTCCTTTTGCTCTTGAATCAGTTTCTCGATGGACTCGGTCATCGAGTTGAACGATAGCGACAGCTGCGCCAACTGGTCCGAGGATTTCACTGGGATACGGTGGCTGAAGTCACCACGATCGACGTTTCTCGTAGCGTCGTAAAGTTGGGCGACGGCCCTTGTCACCGTGCTCGTCATGCGCGTGCCGATGATGAGCGCAATCAGCTCAATCACGGCAAAGAAGATGAAGATCGCCAGCAGAATGTACTCCACCCCCCGCGCGATATCTCCCAGCGCCGCGAACAAGTGACTGTAAAGCACAGAGGGTCGGGTGCGAACTTTTACCAGGGCGCCAGCCCGCGCTCGCTCGCCCGTCTTCCAATCCACCACCTGCAACGGTGTGCCAAAAGTTATCTCGCGGTCCATCATGCCCGTGGGCGCGGCGAGCGAACCCTCAGTGAAGGTCGGGTGCGGAACCCGTTGATCTCCTTCAACGCTGACGCCTGACTTGCCCTCGCTGATAACGATCCCGCTTTTGTCTTTCTCGGGTGTTGCTGAAAGATTAGCTTGAGGGCCGCTCTCTTTTGCCGCATTTTGTTTCTGTCCACGCGGCTGGTTGTCAAGCGGTATCCCCGCCGCATAGAGAGTGATTTCCCCCAAATTCGCCGCAATGTCCGCGACCAGATCCTTATCCAGAGGCTCGCCGGTTACGACTGTCAGCTTTTCCTGTCCAACGTCATAGACCGTGGCGACGCGCAAATACAACTCGTCGTTGTCGCGAACGATCTCTTTGAATGGTTGGCCTTCGCGAATTGCCTTTGCGAACTCGCTGTCGTCTTTATTGAAAAACTCGGGAAAGCTCATCGGCGACGGACTCTGCGTTCCGCTGCTGAACAACAAAACCCGCGTACCGTGCCAAGCACAGACTCGCCGTCTTCCCCAGGCACGGTCACGCTTCCGCAATCCCGCCAGGGAGTCCGCGGTGGGCCCTTCGCCTTTCTCGATGTGCGCCGCAAGCTCATTACTGACCGCCGCGTTCACCGCGTACAAGCTGCGCAACTGGGCATTGATCTCCGAGGTCACTACGTAACTGGCGAACTGCCCCGCAAAAAGATAGACAGTGATCAGGGCCATCGCCACTAACAGAAACGCCGGGATTACGCCAATGAAAACGTAAGTGACGATCAGCCGGTTGCGCAGTCGCCACAGGATTCTTCGCTTCATCCAGCGGAAAGCCAGAATGGAAAACAGCAAAGCTGCGTCAAAAAGAAGAAACTTAACCCAACCCCCGAGGCTGTCGCCTACCGCGTGAGCAAATAGTTTGAGCAGCATTTCCAGCACGAAGAGTCCAATCGCCAAGCCCAGCGAATACCAGGCCCCGCGCGCGACCCAGCCTTGTGGCCATAAACCGGCGGCCGCCATTCTTGCGCGCAATTTCCAGTAAGACTCCCGCATAATTCACACTCTGTTTAAGCCCGGGCTGCAGCAGGCGCGCTCAGAGCTCCGTCAAAGACGCTCAACCCTAGACTAGATCTCCGGATACAGATCGAAGAACGCTTCCAGGCTGGTGCGCAACTGTTTCTCGATTTCTTCTTTGCTGCCTTCGAGTACGTGCATCGCGACGTGGGCCTCGCGCCCGTTGGTAAGCTTCACCGGTGCTTGCCCCACTTCGGCCACATCTTCTGAGGGCAGCAACCGCATGCCATAGACCAGCGTAAGATTCGCCATCCTTGAATTCTAACCGTCTTCTTCGCTTGGGCAAAACCTTCCTGGCCGTCTGTGGTTTAAGGTTTCTTGCTCATCATTTAGAATTCCGCAGTGCTCCCAAAACCCATTTTTGTCCTCGCCGCAGTGCTATTCACCGTACCCGTAACTGGTCAACAGTCTCCGGAAACCTCCTCGACCCAACCGCAGGTAAAGGTCAACGTACTGAATGTGTGTACGCCTTCCGCCGAGGAGCAGAAGGAAATTGCCGCAGCGCTGGCGCGCATCCCAAAGCAGCCTCTGTTCAGTCCTGACTTCGAAATTTCTCATGGCGTCTCCACGCTGACGGAAGCACCGAACTTCCTTCAGCCCGGACAAGGCACGCAAATTTCTGGCGAGCCGTCAGTTGCCCGCTACGTTCGCATCCGCCGCGAATTCTCCGTGCAGGCTTTGTTCTCCAGCGTGCAGTACTCGTTCAGCAATGATGGGCAGAACATGGTCGAGACTCTCGTGCTGCACGTGCGCGACCCGAAAGATTTGATCCAGGTTTCGATGGAAGATAGCGCTTCGGCGATCAGCAGCGTCGCAACCATGGTCGCGGCCAACACTCCCGCCAGCCGAATCCGGCTGGAGCGTTTTGGAAAGTCGTCGGTGGCTCTGGCCCGCTGCGGTGGGGCGGAAAACGGACCGGTGCCGGATCAAAGCGCGTATGAGCCCCAGTTTCGCAGCGCCTCCGAGGTGCTCGCCAACTATCGTCGACTGCTCGGCGTGGGTCGCACAGTGCCGGCGGAGCTGGCCCAGATCCCCAGCCCGGAATCGAAGACAGCCGCTAAACAGAAATCCGTCAAGTCTAAGGAAGAAAAGAAATGAGCGAAAAATTCTTGTCCACCTGATATGCCCTTAGTCGTTGAGTTTTGTTCCCGGCAGGAAAACGGGATGCATCGAAATCTGAAATCCGCAATCTAACGGTTACATCCAGAGAATCATGAGCGAAACCCACAACGTCGTCATCATCGGTTCCGGCTGCGCCGGGCATACCGCCGCTCTGTACACTGCGCGCGCTAATCTCAAACCGCTAGTAGTGGAGGGCCACGAACCCGGCGGGCAACTCTCTATGACCACGCTGGTGGAAAACTTTCCAGGTTTTCCCGAAGGAATCATGGGACCGCAACTGGTCGAGAACATGCGCAAGCAGGCGGAACGCTTCGGCGCGGAATACAGCATGGCCCATCTCACTAGCGCCGACCTCAGCCAGCGGCCGTTCCTGCTCCATCTCGGAAAGCACCAGGTGCACGCTCAAACTTTGATCATTGCCAGCGGCGCGTCCGCGCGGTGGCTGGGCCTGCCCAACGAGCACAAGTTAATCGGTCACGGTGTATCCTCCTGCGCCACCTGCGATGGATTCTTCTTCTCAGGAAAAGAAATCGTGGTGATCGGCGGCGGCGATTCCGCCATGGAGGAGGCTTTGTTCCTTACTCGTTTTGCCTCCAAGGTCACGCTTATTCACCGGCGCGAAAGCTTCCGCGCGTCCAAGATCATGCTGGAGCGCGCCCAGCAACACGAGAAGATCCAATTCCTCACCGACACCGTCGTCGAAGATGTTTATGATCCTTCTTTGCACGAGGTGACGGGCCTAAAGCTGCGCAACCTAAAGACCGGCAAGGTCTGGGATTTCCCCACCAGCGCGATGTTTCTCGGCATTGGTCATGAACCGAACGCAAAGATGTTCGCCGGCCAACTCGATACCGACTCAGATGGCTATCTGAAGACGCACAACTATGTGATGACCCGCGTCCATGGAGTCTTCGCCTGCGGCGATGTGCAGGACCGCCGTTATCGTCAAGCCATCACCGCCGCTGGGAGCGGATGTATGGCCGCTATCGAGGTTGAGAGGTTTCTGGAAGAACACGGGGCCTGAAGAGCCCGCGACGCCTGACAGCCGGGCAAGCCTGACCTTTTGTCTTTTTTCGCCGGCTTCCGGAGATCCGCTTCACGCGATTACGAACGTAATCTACAACACAGACCAGATTGCTTTTAATCTGTTCAGTCCTATGAAACTCTTCCTCCGGCACGGCATTGCGATTGCGGCTCTTGCATTCTTACCAGCGCTGACACATACTTCCGCCAACCTCCTCGCTCAGGATCATGTTGATAGCGGGCGCAAGATCGTCGTCCGAGTGGCTCCGCAATATCCCAGTATGGCCCGATCCATGAACATCCAAGGCACTGTCAAAGCGGACGTTTTGGTTGCTCCCAACGGATCGATGAAGTCGGTCGAAATAAAGGGTGGCCATCCCCTGTTTGTTCAATCTGTCCAAAACGCGCTACACGAGTGGAAGTGGGAACCCGCTGCTCACGAAACACACGAGATTGTTGAACTGAAATTCACGCTTTAATCCGCCATCCGTTCTGTCTTCGAATCGCCTCCCATCCGTTTGTGATCGCGGTCCTATCTAAGCGATACCCACCTTGTGGTACAACTTTCTGTGATCCTCATGCACCAATCTGTGTCGGCGGCTTTCCATTTGTCAGGTGAGGCATGTTAAGAGCGTTCTTCGTCCATCTTTCTGAAAACCCATCTTTACGCAATTTTGCCGAGCGATCTTCCCTCGGCCGCCGCGTGTCCGGCCGTTTCGTTGCTGGCACGGAGATTGCCGACGCTGTCCGCGCCACCCAAGCTATCAATCGCGCTGGCATGAGCGTCAGCATCGACAATCTCGGAGAAAACGTCACCAATCCCGAAGAAGCCCGCCACAGCGCCCAGCTTTATCAGCAAATTCTCGATGCCATTGTTGCCAACCAGCTCAATGCCAACATCAGCCTCAAGCTCACTCACGTGGGACTCGATGTCGATGAGAGGCTGGCCCGCGACATCGTCAGCGGGCTGGTTGCTAAGTCCGCGTCTATGAACCCTCCCGGATTTGTGCGCGTTGACATGGAGGGATCGCCTTACACCCAGCGTACCCTTGATTTTGTCCATGAACTCCACCGCATGCCCGGAAACACGAATTCTGTCGGCACTGTGATCCAGGCATACTTGAAACGCTCCGAGAGTGACGTAGCGAAACTTCTGGCCGAAGGAATCCGCATTCGTCTCTGCAAGGGCGCCTACAAAGAACCTGCAGAGATCGCCTTCTCCGCCAAGTCGGAAGTTGATGCCAACTACGTCAAGCTGATGAAAACTCTGATGAAGAGCGGCATCTATCACGGCCTGGCCACGCACGACGAAAGCATCGTTCGGCAAGCCAAGGCTTTCGCGACTGCCGAAAAGCTTCCCCGCGATTCCTTCGAGTTCCAAATGCTCTACGGCATCCGCCGCGACCTGCAGCAGAGTTTGGTGCGCGACGGCTGGCGCGTCCGCATCTACATTCCCTTCGGCACGGAATGGTATCCCTACTTTATGAGGCGGCTGGGTGAGCGGCCGGCGAACGTCTTGTTCATTGCCCGCCACCTGCTGCGGGCATAAAAGGGTTACCCGGGCTACGCTTTTCACCCAAATCTATTAAGATGCTATGGCCCCCAAACCGGGGTGCGCCATGGATACTCCCGCTTCGCCAAGAAAATTAGCAGGCCGCTACGAAGTCCGGCAGATCCTCGGCCAGGGCGGAATGGGCCTCGTTTACCGCGCCTACGATACGGTCGTTCGCCGTGAAGTTGCGGTAAAGACGATCCTCGACATTCCCGATCCAGCTTCCCTTCAGTTGTTCTACAAGGAGTGCGACGTGCTCGCCTCCATGAGCTTCACGCCTGCCGATGCTCAGGTAACTCTTGCCAAAGCGGGCGAGGCTCCCGCGAGAGTAAGCAGCGGCGGCGCCATGAGTCTGGCCGCTGGTTCCTACACTCTGACGGCGAAGACTGCCGACAATTTCATCCGCTCGGCGACTATCGAAGTCACTGCCGGTCAATCCAAGAATTTAGATTTGTCTCTGGCACCCGACGGCATGTTGAAGTGGGATGACCCCGCAGGCTGGAAGCAAGAAAAGGGTTCTTTCGTTCGCAAGGGTGGCGATTTCGTGATGTATAACCTTTCTCCCACCTCGGGCACGTTCGTTTTTTCTGCCATGCTCGCCAAGGGACATCGCCTGCAGTGGGTGCTCAATTGTTCCGATGTCAACAACTACATCCTCTTCCAAATGGATGACAATAATTTCTACCGCACAGTCATCCGAAATGGTCAGAAGGGGGACGAGATCAAAATTCCACACAAGAACGAGAAGAAGAGTTTTCGTACTCTCCAGATCCGCGTGGCGACGAATGAGATCGTCCACCAGATCCGGCAAGGAGACAGTTGGGTCGTTCTGGATCGCTGGACTCCGCCCGGAAGCAACTTGAGTCTCGGTAGGTTTGGCTTCTACATTCCCGGAAACGACCAGGTCGCACTCTCCAGCTTCGGCCACTATGTTGACTTGACCACTCGATAGTCTTAGCCTGCGACCAGAGAGAAAGGGACAGAATGCATTCTTTAACGCGGCGCGATTTCATGCGGATCGGCACTGGCTCCGTAGCTGCGGGAGCCGCGGTAAAGTTCACCCTCCTGGAGCCAGCCAAGCTGTGGGGCGCTGGCCGTGCCGTTGCGCCGAGCGATCGCATCCGATTTGCCTCGATAGGAACGGGCACCCGCGGATGCGAGCTGTTGCAAGCGTCGCTCGCCGTACCCGGCATAGAGTGTGTCGCAATCTGCGATCTCTATGACAGCCGGCGCGAAGCGGCTCAGGAGGCCGTGCAGAAGCAAGTCCCGGCGACTCGCAGCTACAAGGAGATCCTCGACCGCAAAGATGTGGACGCGGTGATTGTGGCCGTCCCCGATCATCAGCATCGGCGCGTCGTGGTGGATGCTTGCGCAGCGGGCAAGGACGTGTACTGCGAAAAACCGATGTCGCACACGGTAGAAGACGGCTTCGCCATGGTGGATTCGGTGCACAAGGGAAATCGCATCATGCAGGTGGGCAGCCAGCGCGTGAGTTCCATCGTCTATGAAAAAGCGCGCGATCTCTACGCATCCGGGGCCCTCGGCGATGTGTTCTTCATCGAAGGCGCGTCGGACCGCAACACGCCCAGCGGCGCCTGGGTTTATCCCATTCCGCCCGACGCCAGCGAGCAGACCATCGACTGGAACGCCTTCCTCGAGGACGCGCCCAAGCGGCCCTTTGACGCCGCACGCTTCTTCCGCTGGCGCTGCTTCTCCGACTATGGCGAGGGCCTGGCCGGCGATTTGTTCGTGCACTTGCTCTCTGGAATTCACTTCATCTCAGGAACGAATGAGGCGGCGCAGCGCGCGCAGTCAAGTGGTGGACTGTTTCGCTGGAAGGACGGACGCGACTTTCCTGATCTGATTGAGACTCTTTATGATTACCCGAAATTTCGCGTGGTGCTGCGCTGCAATCTGAACAATGCAGGCGGTGAACCGATCAAATTCCACGGCACCAAAGGCACCATGGAAATCATTGGGCAAACGCTGACCTTCGTCCCACAGGATGTAACCCCCAAGCCGGAAGAATATTCGACGAAGGGTTGGCCGGCGCGGCTTCGCAAGGAATACTTGGCGCAGTGGACAGCCGACCATCCGCAACCCGGACCACTCGACTATCAATCCGTCGAAGCTGAAACTTTTACCGCGCCGCAAGGCTACAGCGATGTGTCGGCGCATCAGGCAAACTTTTTCAATGCGGTGCGAACTCGCAAGCCTGCCGTGGAGAACGAAGTATTTGGCAACCATGCGGCCATCGGCTGCCATCTTGCCAATTACGCCTACTTCAAGAACACAATTGCAACCTGGGATGAGGGCGCGAAGACGATCCGTGGATAGGCCCGACTTCCGGCGGTTTCTTATAGCAGATGATTCAGAATTGAGGGCTTAATATGCTTCGAATTTCTAGGAGAACTTTCTTGAAAACCGCCTCCGCCTCTGCCGCTTGCGCAGCGCTGTGGAACAGCGTACCCCAGCTGATAGCCAATGCTCTCGGCCTGCCGCTCGGCTTGCAGTTGTACTCTGTGCGAGACATTCTACCCAAGGACTATGAGGGAACGCTTCACCAGGTCGCTGCGCTGGGATATCGCGAAGTGGAGGCTGCGGGTTTCTTCGGCCACAGCCCCGCCGAGGTAAAGCAGGCAATGGATCGCGTCGGCCTTCACTGCGTGAGCGCCCACTATCCCCTTACCCAACTGCTGCCCAAGGTGGATGAAACAATTCAGTTCGGCAAGGATCTGGGGCTCAGCTACATCGTCTGCTCGTCGCCGATGCTGAAGGATCCTTCGCGCGTGAGGGACGCCGGGTCCCGCGCGGCCAGGGAGTCGATGACGCTCGACGACTGGCACTGGAATGCGGATCAGTTCAATCGTATCGGGGAGAAAGTGAATGCAGCCGGCATGCGGTTCGCATACCACAATCACACGCCGGAATTCCGCTCAGAAAACGGCGTGGTGTTCTACGACGAACTGTTGCGATCTACCGATCCCACAAAGGTTAGCATGGAGTTGGATTGCGGCTGGGCTGTGGTGGCCGGCCAGAAACCTGCGGACCTCCTATCCCGCTATCCCACGCGCTTTTCCATGCTGCACGTGAAGGACTTCAAGATGAGCCCTACAACGACGCCGTCGGACCCGCCCCCTTCAACCGAGATGGGGCGCGGAACGATTGACTATCATCCCATCTTCGAAGCGGCAAAAAAGGCCCATATCGAACACGCTTTTGTGGAGCAAGAGCAGTTTGACATACCCCCGATGGAAGCTCTCAAGATCGATGCCGACTATATGCGTGCCGTGACGGTGTAACGGACGAGAAGTTTGACGGCAAGCTCGTATGGCGCGCTAACGCAGCGCGATCTGGATCGCCAGGTCTAGTCCCACCATCAGGACGGCGGAAGCTGGGATGACCAGGAGAGCCTTCTTCAATCGCCGCGGATCGCCACCCGCGATGACCCCGATGATGCGCGAGCTGACGGCTAGGCCGGTCCATCCGCACGTAATCACGAAGCCAATCGCGGTGCCGGTCATGCGCGGGAAGGCATCGCCCACGATCGCCAGTGTCGTGGGAAAGACCGGGGCCATCGAGATTCCCGCCAAAAACACCAACACCCATGCAGCCGCAGGGTTCTTAATTCGCAGCATTAGAAAAGTCGTAACCGCCATCGCGACAGATCCGACCAAAGTAACCGTGATCGCGGGCACGCGGATCAGAATAGGCAGGATAGCCCCGCGGCCGATGAGCATGCCGAGCGCAAAGCCTAGCGAAAGAATATTGAGAGCGCGCGATTCGGGGATACCCTGCGCGATCAGGTGCCGCGGCAACCAGTTCCACATTCCCACCTCGCAGGTGATGTAAAGAAAAACAAAGAGTCCGATCAGAAGCAGCAGCGGGCGTCCGAGCACTGGAGCCGCCTCCTTCAGCACGAATCGTCCAGCGCCGGTAGGCCCGGGCATTCTAGTAACGGCCTCGATCACCAGCGTGACGACCGTGAGCGAAGCGATGCTGTAGCAGAGGCGGACCCAGTTGCGCCCAAGAAGGTTGGCAGCGATAAACGGCGTAGCAAGCGCGCCGAGTCCGAAGAAAAGGTTGGCCAGGTTCAGCGCGGTGGCGCGATGGGCCTCGCCCACATCGCTGGCCAGAGCATTCGCACCGGTCACCATGATGCCGCCGCCCACGCCCAGCAGGAACAGCAAAAGAACGATGCTGCGAAAGCCTGGCGAGCGCGGAAGAGCGAAGAGCGCGATGGAGATCAAGCCAAGGCCGAGAACGATGCCTAGCTTTTTCCCTTCGTTATCGAGAAGCGGTCCAGCGGCGAGCGAGGCGAGAATGAGACCGAGTGCTTGCGCAAAAGCGATTGTGCCGTTCTGGCTTGGTGAGAGGTGGAAGCGATCAGACAGTTCGGGTAGGATGGTACCCAACATGGCGGCGATCATCCCGTAGATAAAAATAGCAATAATGGCGGCGAGAATTAACACACGTTCCTTTCAATTGCAGGTTTCAGCTGGAACCAAGTGCGGGCACATCGATCCAGCTTCGCATTCGATGGCTCTGGAGCACAGCGTTGAGGATGGTCAACTGCCGCATTCCATCGATGAACTGCGGGTACTCAGGCGCTCCGCCCGGATTGCTAATCGAAGCATAGAATCGCCGGAAAACTTGCTTGAACGTGTCATCGTAGCCTTCGCTGTGGCCGCCCGGAAGATCGGCATAGTCGCGAACCGCTGGCTTGAGCAGAGAAGGATCTTTAACAACAATCTCATTGCCCGCATTGCGATGGCCCACCCAGAGTTCATCGGGACGTTCCTGGTTCCAGGCGACGGACGCTCGTGTGCCGCAGATCTCAATGCTGAGCCGATTCTTGCGTCCCGCCGAGACCTGGCTGGCAGTGACGGTACCCCGCGTTCGCTCGCCCATGCGAAAAATCACTGCGCCGAAGTCCTCGGTGTCGACCGCGGTTTCCATATAGTCTTCGGGACTAAGCAGCTTATTGGAAAAGGTTTCGACGGAATGTTTCGGCTTTCTTCGCGAGGGATGAAACGTCTGCAGATCGGCACAAAGAGAAGTCACAAACAGTCCAGTGACATGCTCAGCCATATCGAACCAGTGCAACCCAATATCGGCCATGCAGCGCGAAGGGCCGCCGGCCTTAGCATCGACTCGCCAGTTCCAGTCCGTGTCGTACAGCAGCCAATCCTGGAAATACGTTCCCTGGACGACGAGAATCTCACCCAAGTCGCCATCTTCGCGCATGCGTCGCATCTGCTGCACCATCGGGTAGTAGCGCAAATTGTGACAGACGCAGTTCCGCAATCCCTGCCGCTCAGCGATAGAGACGAGTTCTTCGCCTTCTTCCACGCTCGTAGCCAGCGGTTTTTCGCAGATCACATGCTTTCCCGCCTGGAGCGCTTCCTTGGCCATCGAAAAATGTTGCGCGTTCGGCGTGCAGATGTGGACTACATCGATCGCCGGATCGCGCAGGATCTCGCGATAGTCGGCCGCAATCTTAGGGGTGGAAAACCCAGCGCCCAGGCGCCGCGCCGCATCCGCGTTTCTGCCCGCGATTGCGGCCGCCTCAACATACTCCAACCGCCGCACCGCTTCCAGGTGCACGCGGCCCATGAAGCCTGTGCCAATGATCGCCGTTTTGATCAGTTTCATTCTTCTTCGCTCTGCGTTAGACCCACCAGGCAGCGCCCGGCCGCTCGCGGATCACCATGCGGTTGAGAAAATTGGCTGCCTTGGTCAAGCCTTCCTCCGGCGAAAGCAAGCTGTCCTCATGCTCGATCGATAGCACGTTGTCGTAGCCAAACATCCGCAGGGTCGAGATAAACTCGCTCCACCACTCCGCGCCGTGGCCGTAACCGCAGGTGCGGAAGATCCAGCCACGTTCGCGCTCTTCGGTGTACGGCTTGGTGTCAAGCACTCCGGTACGCGGCAGGTTGCTGGCGTAGATCTGAGTGTCTTTGGCGTGGACGTGAAAGATCGCGTCCCTGAGTACGCGGACGGCGGCGATGGGATCGATACTCTGCCAAAAAAGATGGCTCGGATCGAAGTTGCAACCCACGCTGGGCCCGGCGATGGAGCGCAGCCTGAGCATCGTCTCCGGACTATAGACGACGAAACCAGGATGCATTTCGATGGCGATTTTCACACCGTGGTCGGCGGCGAACTTCGCGTGCTCAGTCCAATAAGGGATGACCACTTCGTTCCACTGCCAGTCGAGAACTTTCAAATAGTCCGGTGGCCAAGGACAGGTGACCCAGTTCGGAGCAGTGGCATGTGGCGAATCGCCGGGGCATCCGGAGAAATCGACCGCCACAGAAATGCCGAGCTTTTCGGCGAGCAGGATGGTTTTGCGGCTCACCTCGCGGTCATGTTGTGCGCGGGCTTTATCAGGATGCAGCGCATTGCCGTGACAACTCAATGCGCTGATGGTCGCGCCGTGATCTGTCAAAACCCTCTGAAACTCGGCGAGGGCGGTCGCGTTTTCGAGTATCGAAAGCTTACAGTGCGCATCGCCAGGATAATTGCCTGTGCCGAGCTCGACCGTGTTGATCTGGAGAGCTTTGAGTTTCTTGAGAACCGCGTCCAGCGGAAGCTGCGACAGCAAGGGCGTAAAAACTCCAACGTGCATAACGATTTCGATCTCCCGGTTCTATCTTTGAAGATTAAGCGAACGCCGAACTTCCCAAACGAACAGCGGCGCTCATTTTATTTCAGCGTCTTCGGCGGGCAGCAGTTCGTAGCTCACCAATGCGACCTTCGAACTGTCCGGCGACCACGACGGAACATTCATTGTGCCTTGTCCGCCGAAAAGCTTGGCAAGAACGGTTATCGCTCCGTCGATCTTTCCGCCACTCACGTTCATGATGCGCAGTTGTACATCCTTATTGGGCGGATGGCCCACGACATCGTTCCCGTACGAGAGGAAGACCATCCACTTACTATCGGGAGAGATGTGAGGAAACCAATTGTTGTAATCGTCGAACGTGATCTGTTCCTGGGCGGTGCCATCAGCGTGCATCCGCCAGATCTGCATGTGCCCGGTGCGCTCGGAGTTGAAGTAAATGTACTTGCCGTCAGGCGAATACTCGGGCCCGTCGTCGAGACCCTTGGCGGTGGTCAGGCGCGTCTCGTCGCCGCCGGCGAAGGGGATGGTATAGATGTCGAACTCTCCATTGCGCTGGCCGGTAAAGGCGAGCGTCTTGCCGTCGGGTGACCAGCCGTGCCAATAGGAAGGAGAATTCTGCGTGACGCGGCGAGGCGTTCCGCCGCCAATAGCCATCACGTAAACGCTCGACTTATGGTCGGGCTGCGAACCATCGCTGATCGCCAGCCACTGTGCGTCAGGGGAAATGCCATGATCATTATTGCAATGGATTGCCGTACCGGTATCGATGGTGGTGGGCGTGCCGCCATCAACGGGCAAACGCAGAATGTGGCCCTCGCGGTTGAAAAGAAAGCTCGCCCCATCATGCGTCCAATTGGGCGCCTCAAAGTGACTGGCATCTGTATAGACCACGCGGCGATCCGTGGAAGCAATGTCCACCCTCTCCAGCGTGCTGTACAGCACAGGCGGCGCGGCGCTGACCGCGGGTGGTGCGAGGTCAACATTTGTGAAGACCGCCTTCTCGACCACGTCCTTATCATGCGAGCAAACGCCGATGCCCACGTAGAACGATCCCTGCAGCGGCAGCTTGATCGATGCACCGGAAGGCCGTAACGCCTGGCCCGCGACCGCAGCTAAAAAGACATAGATGAAGTCGCCGCGCTTCTCGATCCGTAATCGATGGGGCGCGGAAAGGTTGGACTGAATCTCGTGCGTGATCGCGCCCTCGGCATCGCGATACTGCAGCGAGGTGAGCCCATCGCCGTGCAAGGCCACGTCAGCGTAAGCCGAATCGGCGTCGAGGCTCTGGCGGATCATCAGCACCGCTTTGCGATGAGCATTGCCGCCCTTTTCCGGGAAGGCTAGCTCCGCCGTCAATGCGATATCGCCAGAGACTTGCTTCCATGCAAACTGAAAAGCGTCGGAGGTGAACCACATGTTTTCGCCGCTGCCCGTGAGGGTATAGGCATGCTGCGCGGAATCGTATTGCGCAGATCCAACGTGCAGCGTGGTGCCAACGTCAGAGTGATCCTGAAAGAGACCTAGAGAGGCCGGGCCAGTCTGGGCCCGGATAACCCAGCCTACGGAGAGTACGAACAGGACAATGCTGCCTAAGAAAAATAAGGATGTACACCCAAAGACTATTTTGCGCATGTGACAGCGCCTCCACGACCGTCCCACGGAAAGGTAGGGCGGTGGAGGGGAATTGTCAATCAAGCGGCACTCAGGAGTTCGCGTGATCGAGGTTCTACTTGCGCTCGGCGTCCTTCAAAAACGTTCCCTCTTGCAGTTCCGTAAAGGCCCGCTGCAGTTGCTCCTGCGTGTTCATAACGATCGGCCCGTACCAAGCCACTGGCTCTTCGAGAGGCTTTCCCGAGACCAGAAGAAACCGGATCCCATCATCCCCGGCCTGCACCGTGACTTCGTCACCGCGATCAAAAAGAATGAGCGAGCGGTTATCTGCCTCGACCGGAGGTGTGGTGTCGGCCCATTTGATCGCTTCGGTCGGCACCGCCAGTGGACCAGATGCGTTGCAGAACTTCCCCGCCCCGCCGAAAACATAGGCGAATGCATGGCGGGTCGTCTCCACCGGAAGAGTCTTTCTTTTGCCCGGGGCTACCGATATATCTAAATAAATCGGATCGGCGGCGATCCCATCCACCGGCCCACTCTTCCCCCAGAACTTTCCACAAACGATTCGCACGTGCGTGCCATCGTCGTCCGTGACCTCAGGGATCTCTCCGGTTTTCACTTCCTGGTAACGAGGCGCGGTCATCTTCAGCGACGAAGGAAGATTCGCCCACAATTGAAATCCGTGCATTCGCCCCCCTTGGTCGCCCTTCGGCATCTCCTGATGGATGATCCCACTGCCCGCCGTCATCCACTGCACGTCTCCGGCAGCGATCGCGCCGCGGTTTCCCATGCTGTCGCCATGCTCCACCGTTCCCGCCAGGACATAAGTAATGGTCTCAATTCCGCGGTGTGGATGCCACGGAAACCCGGCAAGATAGTCCTCCGGAACATCATTGCGAAAATCGTCGAGCAAAAGAAAAGGATCAAAATCTTTCGTGTTTCCGAAGCCGAATGCGCGGCGCAAATGCACGCCCGCGCCTTCCAGAGTTGGCTTCGCCTGAACGAGTCGCTTGACCGGTCGAATCGACATAAGCATCCTTTCTCCAAAGCCTTTTGATGTCGAATCGATCAACATCGATTCTCAGCGCGACTCACCGGCCTCGAGGCTCAAGCGCTTTCGGTGACGGCCTGCCGATTTCGCAAGCCGAAACGCGAAAATTTGATGCCTGCAATCGAAATTTTGCATCGTCTTGTTTCGAAGGTAAGGTTGACGCGTTGGTGGCTTGACGCTAGTATCTTTTGAGCATGTCAAGTTTCAGCAATCTTCGCCAGGAGTGCATGTGTGCATGTTGTTGTTGTGCATTCGTGTGCTCTGGCGCAGGTAAATTGCTGACTTAAGACTTTCATAGTTATCGGCACTTATACCCACCGCCAGAAAGCATCTGGCGGTGGGTTTTTCTTTTGGCGGCCAATATGACCAATGCAGTTGCGGAGACCAAAGCACAGAAGTCCGAGCGCCTGAAGCGCGCTCTGAATCCGTGGGAGAGTCTCGCCGAGATTCGCCGTTTTGCGCGCGAAGGCTTCGATTCGATTCCACCGGAGTGGATCGGAACGTACTTCCGTTGGTGGGGAGTCTACACGCAGGGCGATGGCGCCGGTGTAGTTGGAGGCCAGGGCGGACAGGGGCGCGCGTTGCCCTTCTTCATGCTGCGCATTCGAATTCCCAACGGTCTTCTGCGCTCCAACCAACTGCGAGCCATCGCTGGTCTCACCCGCCGTTATGCTCGCGGCACTGCCGATTTAACGGTACGGCAAAATATTCAGCTCCACTGGGTCACCATTGAGGCTCTTCCCGAAGTGCTGGAAGAACTCTGGCGCGTCGGCCTGAATACGACTGGCGCCTGCGGCGACGTCACCCGCAACATCACGGGTTGCCCCGTCGCTGGTGTAGATGCGGACGAAATCTGCGACGCCTCGTCCCTCGCGCTCGAAGCCGATCGCATGCTGGCCGGCAACGCCGAGTTCTACAACTTGCCGCGCAAGTTCAAGATTTCGATTACCGGATGCCGCGTCTGGTGCCCGTACCCCGAGATCAATGATATTGGCCTGACCGCGATCCAGCGTATTGTTGCTGGCAAATCTGAGATCGGTTTTGCCTTACGCGTGGGCGGCGGACTTTCCACCGAGCCCTACCTTGGCGTGCCTCTGAACGCCTTCGTGCGCTGGAATCAAGTTCTGCCGGTGATCAAAGGAGTTGCCGAGTTGTTTCGCGACTCCGAGCAATTGCGCGAACATCGCGAGCGCGCGCGGCTTAAGTTCCTCTTCGTGCGCCATGGTTGGACTCCGAATGATTTCCAAAAAGACCTCGAGCGCCGCATCGGATTTCAACTCGATCCTGCCGAACCCGAACACCCACCATCCGATGTATACCGCGATCACATCGGCATCCACCCGCAAAAGCAGCCTGGCTACTGCTATGTGGGCTCCGCGGTTCTGCGCGGCAGGATTACACCCGAGCAAATGGACGCCGCAGCCGATCTCTCCGAGCGCTTCGCCAGCGGCGAACTACGCACCACAAACATGCAGAACCTGCTGATCGTTAACGTCCCTCGCTTGCAAACCGACGAACTGGCTAAGGAGCTAGGTGCGATCGAACTGCCCGTGAATGGCTCTCCGTTTTTCCGCGGAGCGATCGCCTGCAGCGGCAGCGAGTTTTGCAAACTCGCCATCACCGAGACCAAAACCTTCTCCCGCTGGCTCGTTGAAGAAATGGAAGAGCGCTTGCCCGGCTTTGATCAACACCTGAAGCTGCACGTCACCGGCTGCCCTAATAGTTGCGGGCAGCATTGGATCGCCGATATCGGAATTGAGGGCAAGAAATTAAAGGTCAGTGGAAACATGGTGGATGCTTACTACTTTTGCCTCGGTGGCGCTCTCGGTCTGAATCAAGCCATCGCGCGGCCGGTTGGCTATCGCTGCCTCGCGACCGAAGTACCGGAAGCCATCGAGCGGCTTCTGCGCAAGTACCTCGCCGATAGCAACACCGGTGAAAATCTCCGGCAGTTCTTTTCTCGCCACACCGATTCGGAATTGCGCGACTACCTTGCGGGAAAAACCATCGATCCAGTCGCCCGCGATCTGCCCGAGGGCCACGTGCCGAGCGGCGTGGAAGGCTGAAGCAACCATGAGCAACTTGTTTCCCATGTTCTTGAAACTCGCAGGCAAACGTTGCCTTGTGGTCGGCGCCGGCAAGGTTGGCGAGCCCAAGATCGGCGGCCTGATCGACACAGGTGCATGCATCCACGTAATTGCTTCGGAAGCGGCCGCTGCGGTCCATGACTGGGCGAAGGCAGGCAAGATCACGCTCGAACTCCGCGCCTATGCTCCCGGCGATCTCGACGGGGCGTTTCTAGCGGTCGTAGCCACTGCGTCTCCTGCCCTTAACGAATCCATTTATCGCGAAGCGCAGCGGCGCGGAGTTCTGTGCAACGTGGTGGACGTTCCGGAATACTGCGACTTCTACTATCCCGCCGTGGTGCGCCGCGGCGATTTTCAAATTGCAGTTTCCACCGGCGGGCAAAGTCCATCCCTGGCTCAAAAGATTCGGCAACAGCTGGAGCGGCAGTTTGGCCCCGGATACGCCCAATGGGTCGCGGAACTTGGAGCGACGCGAAAGGTTGTATTGGCCAGTAATCTAGATCCGCAACGCAAACGTGAACTGTTGCATTCATTGGCGAGCCGTGAAGCTGTAGAAGCGGCGGCAGCGGAAGAGTCCGCGGACAACGTAAGGAGAGTGACTGCATGAACGGCAAAGTGTATTTGGTGGGTGCAGGTCCGGGTGATCCCGAGTTGCTTACCGTGAAAGCCCTACGGTTATTGCGAACCGCCGATGTGGTGCTTCACGACGACCTCGTCGCGCCCGAAATATTGAAATTGATTCCGCATACGGCTCAGGTCCAGAACGTGGGCAAGCGCTGCGGAACCAAGACCATGCGGCAGGAGGAAATCAATTTTCTGTTGGTTGCGCTGGCTGCCTCAGGACAGCAGGTGGTGCGCCTGAAGAGCGGCGACCCTCTAATCTTCGGGCGCGCTGGAGAAGAACTCGAAGCGCTACGGCGATCCAACATCGCATACGAGATTGTTCCCGGTGTCACTTCAGCTCTGGGAGCCGCGGCCGCAGCTGGCATTCCGCTCACCCATCGGCAAACATCTTCCACCCTGGTCCTGACGGCCGGTCATCGCGCTTCCGAGAACACTGATGCAGATTGGAGGAGCTTCGCTGGACCCGAGTCGACGCTCGTGATCTACATGCCCGGCCACGACTACGCCGAGATGGCCGGCAGGCTCTCGACGGCCGGATTCGCCCAAGAAACTCCTTGCGCCATCATTTCGCGGGCAACAACTCCACAGCAGCAAGTGCACCGAACCACAATCTCGCATCTGCATCGAGCGCCGAGGCTCGCGACTCCAACCTTGCTGGTCGTTGGCAAGGTCGTGAAATTCGCCGATCGCTCTGTCGATCAATCAGAAGCGAACTTCCCTGGGATGGAAAACGCGTTCGAGACCGTGCTTGCGCAAAGTTTCCCTTCCCCTGGTGGGCCGAATCAAGAGGAACCGTTGCCGTGAAAGAAGAAATCGCACACCTACAGACCGCTGCCGAAGCTTGGAGTCCTGAACGTGTTCTCCACTGGGCCTTCGACACTTTCGGCAACACCGTGGCAATCTCTTCCGCCTTTGGGGCGGAGGGCATGGTCCTGATCGATATCGTCTCCCGCGTACGCCAGAATTTTCGCCTCTTCACCCTGGATACCGAATTCCTTTTTCCCGAGACCTACAACTTGATGGACCAAGTGGAGCAAAAGTACGGCGTCACGATTGAAAGGGTCTATTCACTCCTTGCACCGGAGGAGCAGGAACGCGTTCATGGTCCGGCGCTGTGGCAACAGCACGCTGATCAATGCTGCGACGTGAGGAAGGTCGAGCCACTGCGGCGCAAGCTGGGCGAACTGCAGGCCTGGATCACCAGCATCCGCCGCGAACAGACAACTGCCCGAGCCAGCGCAGGCAAGATTGAATGGGATGACAAGTTTGGTCTGGTTAAGATCAATCCGATCGCCGACTGGAACGCTAAGCAGGTATGGCAATACATCCGCGCGCATGACACGCCGTACAACGCGCTGCATGATCGCGGCTATCCCAGCATCGGCTGCACCCATTGCACGCGCGCCGTGCGCCCGGGAGAAGACCCACGGGCGGGCCGATGGTCCGGATCTTCCAAGACCGAGTGCGGCCTCCACATCATCCAAGGGCAGTCCAACCCGCCGGAAGCTGACGCATGAAGGAGTTGGTTGCGCCAGGCGCCCGGCCTGTGGTTCCCGACTCCGCAGAGAGCCGCATCTTATGTTTGAACCTTCTCTGCACCAGTGCGAGCTTCCCAATACCGATCGATCGACCAGCGATTCCTCTCGTAATACGTCAGCAAGACAAAGAACAAAAGCACGTAGATGAGTTGACCTCCGGCGACATCCCAATTCTCCGCCAAGCAAGTTCCAATTTGTAACGTAAGCATCAGAAGGCTGCCTGCGATCAGAGCGAGTGATGTCCAAAGCCCAAGAAACATCAAAAGACCCACGGCTCCCTCGCACCAAGGTAAAACAACCGCCACGAAATGCACCAAGAATCCCGGCAGTGGAGCGTTGTGCATCTGCTTCTCCATGTAGGCGGCAAACACAGAATGGTCCCCGATCAGTCGAGCGAATCCATGCAGAAAGAGATTCGCACCCAGAGTCAAACGCAGAAGCAAATAGGCGATTTCATCGTTCCTGGTCATGTAAAGGCTCCTCTGTAATCTCCACTCGACTGCCTTTGTATCCATGCTTGCTTTCATGACTGCAACCTCTTAGACGCAAATTACCGCACTGCGAGATTCACGACATTCCAAGCAGGGGAGGCAGCAGGGTGTTCAGTTCACCGCCTTCGCGCCGCAGCAGCACGTGCTGCCCTTGCAATTCTTAAGGCGAGTATTGCGCACGAACGGTCAATATTAACCAGTTATCTATGAGCAAGGGCCCGATACGGGAGATATAACACGATTCGAAAGCGGAAATTCGGCGAGGATATCAAAATGTGGCAAGGCACCGAGATCACTAGAGGTACGTGAAGTCCGGTATGCCTGCCTGAGATGATTCGGGTGTCTCGGCAGTCGATTGAGATTCGCAGATCTCGAAGATGGAGTCCAGTTTTTTTATCTTCAATATTTCCCGCACTTGTTGGGCGGGATCCACTAGTTTGAGATAAACACCAGCGGCTTGCAGCGAAATCAAAGCTCCGATTCCCGCAGCGTCGATTGCATCAACCTGTGCCAGGTCAAGCACGACATTCCGCCCCTCCTGCTGCACAGCCGGGCACAGAATAGCGGTCTCATTGCCACATACAATGCTGCCCAGGCAGTGCAGAATCACGACTTCACCGAAGGTTTCGACAGTAACCGTCAGCATGCTTCAATTCTCCCGGATCTCGCAGCCCACAACGGCCACCGCCATTGTAGGCGAATGAAAAGCGAACATCAAGCCCCCCCCAAAAAGCTCGCCTTGATCAGGTACCCTCTTCCTCGGCTCAGACTTTCGGCTCCGCTGCGGGCGATCCGAACGATCCGCAGCGTCCAAGCATGCCTTGACGAAACTTCTCACGCTCCTCAGGGGTCATCTGTTCCCACCGCTCCATCATGCGGCGACGCCAGTACATGCGCCGGCCGGGGTGGCCCCGGAATCCTCCAAAGAGGATCTTGCTAAGAACCAAAATCCCGAGCGCTTGCCAGAAGTTGATCAGATGCCAGCCAAAAAGAGCCGGCATGAGCCAATTCCACAGGCGCATGACCACAAAGCCAAACACGGTGACGAACAGCAGTGCAAACAGCACGAACTTCAGTCCTCGCACAATCCAATGCCTTTTCATGTTTGTTGCCCTCATGCTTTCCTAAAATCGTCATAAATGGCCTGGAGACGATCGCGCAGGTGCAGGACTGCGTAATGCTTGCGTGAGAGCAGGGTGTTCACACTGACGCCAGTTTGTTCGGCGAGCTCTTTGAAGCTGTGACCTAGAAACTCGTGAGCCACGAACACTTCGCGCTGCTCTTCAGGCAGTTCGTCCAAGGCCAAGTCCAACTCGTCCAACAACACACTTCGTGCATAGGCCGCATCAGGCCCAGCCTCCGGCGATGGCAGCAGGTCTTCCCACTGGAGTTCCTCCCCGTCCGCTGTCCTAACTGCTGGTTCACTTGACGCGTCCCGCTTCTTGCTGCGGAACAAGTCCGTGATCCGGTTGCGGGCCACTCGGAACAGCCAGGCAGTGACTTGCTCCACCGGCTTCATCATTCGGTATGCCTCCACAAGTTCGTAGAAGACCTCCTGCAGGATGTCTTCTGCGTCGCTTTGGTCGGCTACTCGTTTACGGATGAAGTTGCGTAGCCGAGGCTTTTCCCGCTCGATCGCTTCAGAGATCTGCTGGTCTTGCTGCACCATCATCCACTGTCTTCTCAGCGCCTCGTCCATCCACCCTTGTAGACGAATGAGCGAGATGTATATTTTAGAGGCGTGTGGAAATGTGTTTTTCTGGCCCCAATGACTCCTGGACAATGAGACTTTAAACACCGCCGACCCCCATCGGAGGCTCCTGAGATCTGTTGGCTATTCTGGTGGTGGTCGGTCATCGCCTCGTGCGTGGATTGAGTTATTCGCTTGGGGGCCCGTTTGCCTGAAGTCGACTCTGAAGCACTGAATCGCATTCCTGCCGGAGCAAAGCAAGCAGTTGATCCATGTGCTCGGTACGCGTGCGAAAATTCACGGGATTAATGCGGAACCACGTTTTCCCTTTCAGTTCCGTGGTCGAGATCCAAAATCTTCCGCCCTGCTCGACCCTCCGTGCTACCTCCGCGTGCAGCTCCTTGGATTGCGCTTCGTCCGGATCCGCGCCTCGATGTCGAATGCAGATCGCCGACATTGGCGGCTCGCTTGCCGGCTCGAACTCAGATTGCTTTGTGACCAGCGAATGAAGGTGCTTTGCCTGGCGCACATTGCCGTCAATCCACTCGCCGATCTGATGCGCTCCGTAGCGCTTGAAACTCATCCACACTTTCAGCCCGCGAAAACGGCGAGACTGCTCGAAGCTGTGAACGTAGTACTGATATCGTTCATTCGCACGATCCAGTTCATCAGTAAGGTAGGATGGCTTCAGCCCAAAGGACGCCGTCAATCGCCGCTCATTCTTGACCAGGATCGCTCCCGCATCCAGCGGCGCATAGAACCATTTGTGTGGATCAATGGTAATCGAGTCCGCGAGTTCCAATCCCCGATTCCGCATCGGCCACGCGTGAGAGAGCAGCATGCCGCCGCCATAAGCAGCATCGACGTGGAGCCACATTCCCTCTCGATCAGCGATGGCCCGCAATTCGCGGACCGGATCGAGCGCTCCGGTATTCGTGGTTCCGAAGATGCCTACAATACACATCGGACGTATACCGCGTTTACGATCCTCTGCGATCGCTTCTTCCAGTGCATCCAGTCGTATGCGAAAATCAGCGTCCGTGGGCAGCGCCCGCAGTGCGGATCGGCCAAGCCCGACCGCATCGACGGCCTTGTCCACAGAAACGTGCCGTTCTTCTGACGCGTACACCGCCCAGCGTTCCTGGACCCCTTCCTGTTGCGCCATGTCCTGCGAAGCCCAGTCCCGGGCCAGCTTCAGCCCGATGAAGTTCGCCATCATCCCGCCGCTGGTGAGATTGCCTCCCGCTTCCTCACCGTAGCCGGCCAGGTCGGTGAGCCAACGCACTGTCCTTCGCTCCATCGCGACCGCAGCCGGGCCGATCGTGTAGGCCCCTATGTTTTGGTTGAGAGCAGAACAGATGAAGTCCGCGATAATGCCAACTGGATTGGGCGACGGAGTGATCAGCCCCATGTACCCAGGGTGCCCAACATTGGTGCAATACGGAAGAAGCTTCTCTTCCAGTTCACCCACGACCTTTTCCGCGGGACAGGGATCCTGCGGTAGCGTCTCAGCGAAAAGCTCGGTCAGGGTTCGCGGTTCGACATTTGGGAACACGCGCCTCTGTTCGATGTGCTCTAAATATTCGGCCAGAAGATCCACGACTCGGTGTCCAACTTCTCGAAATTCCTGTGGGTTCATGAGTCCGCCTGAGTTTTCAGTCTAGTCCAAAGACTGTCTTGGTTTCGCCGTTCCAGCTGGAAGCAATGGCAGTAGAATGCCGGGACGGTGAAAGGTAGCGCTCGGCCGGACGGCGGGATCTGTTCTCGGGAGTGCAGAAAAACTTCAAAACGCTCTTGACGTGACTTTTAATTCACGTTACTATATTGTCACATTAATTTCTCGTATGCACCTTAAGGAGAGAAATGCATGAAATTGAAAGATCTGACGCTCGACGTTGAGCAGCACATAGACATCAAAGCCACACCGGAAAAAGCATTCGCGGCCGTCCTGCATCGCCTCGGAAAAGGCAACACCAGGCCCGATGGCCAATCGTTGGAGTTGCTGCTGGAGCCGAAACCGGGGGGGAGGTGGTACCGCGACCGAGGAAACGGAATTGGGCACCTGTGGGGGTTCGTGCAGGTCATCAAGCCGCCGACGCTGTTGGAACTGAGTGGCCCGATGTTCATGTCCTATCCGGCCATTAATCACCTGGAAGTCAAGGTCGAACCGGCTTCCGGAGGCTGCCGAGTCACCCTTCGGCATCGGGCCATAGGTATGATCGATCCTCAGCATCGCAAGGGCGTGAGTACTGGCTGGAATCACATGCTCAGCGAAATAAAGAAGGACTGCGAGTAGCGGTGACAGAGATCGCTGCTCGACCAGCGGACGGACTCGACCCGGTGTGGAAGGCGCTGGCGGACCCGACTCGGCGCGCGATTCTGGATTTTCTGCGAGATTGTCCGCGCAACACCACCGAGATTGTCGAGTCAGTTCCGCACTTGAGTCGCTTTGGAGTGATGAAGCATCTCGACGTGCTGCGCCAGGCGCACCTGGTCCACACGCGAGAAGCGGGAAGACAACGAGTGAACTCGCTGAACGTCGTGCCCATCCGGCAGATCTATGAGAGGTGGGTCGGCCCGTTTCAGGAGCTTTGGTCGGGCGAGCTCCTTCGAATAAAGGATGAGGCTGAAAAGAAAGTTCCGGGCGGAAAGCCAGGAACCTCGCGCAGGCGAAAGAAACACTAGGCCGCAAGCGGCGGTCTACAACCGAAGACAAGAAGACAGAAATCACGATTAGGAGAATGCCATGGCTACACTACTCACCAACACAGGAATTCAAGAACACCAAGTTGTTCCCCCAAAAGAATGGATTGCAAGTCGCAAACAGCTGCTCCGGAAAGAAAAGGAGTTCACCAAATTACGCGACGAATTGAGCCGGCAACGCCGCGAGCTGCCCTGGGAGAAGGTTGAAAAAAAATATGTTTTCGATGGGCCGAAGGGCAAGGAGACTCTTACCGACCTCTTCGATGGCAGAAGCCAGCTGATTGTCTACCACTTCATGTTCGGTCCGGGTTGGGAGGAGGGTTGTCCCAGCTGCTCGTACCTGGCTGATCATTTCGGCGGCAGCCTGGCTCACCTCGCCAATCGCGATGTCACGCTGGCCGTGGTTTCGCGAGCTCCGCTGGCCCAGATCGAGGGGTTCAAGAAACGCATGGGCTGGCAGTTCCGGTGGGTATCGTCTTACGGGAACGACTTTAACCGTGACTATCACGTGTCGTTCACAAAAGAGGAACTGGCGAAAGGCAAGGTGAACTACAACTACGACGCGGTCGAGTTCCCGAGCGAGGAAGCGCCCGGCGCCAGCGTCTTCTATAAAAACGATGCGGGTGAAGTTTTCCACACCTATTCCTCGTACGCGCGGGGGCTCGACATCCTGGTCGGCGCCTACAACTTCCTCGACCTCGTGCCGAAAGGTCGCGACGAAGATGGCTTGGCCTTCACCATGGCGTGGGTCAGGCATCATGATCGATACACTGCGGGCTACTTCGTCGACCCGAAGGCGCGGTACGTGGCTCCGAAAGGCTCGGGATCCTCGTGCTGCTCGGAGGAGCACCACTCGTGAACAATCATGGTTGCTGCCCAATGGCTTCGAGCGGTTCGAGCCGCGCAACGGCCGGAGCGCGGATCGCCATCGGCGGTCCGCGTCCGCCGACGCGGGCACGGCGTTGTCTCGACGTTGCCGGATGGATCGTACCGAGCAGCATTCTGGCGCTTTTGCCAAAGTGTCCACTGTGTCTGGCGGCTTGCGTAGCCCTTGGAACCGGAGTTGGCATTTCGCTGCCAACCGCAACGTACCTAAGGACGCTGCTGGTGGTCCTGTGCATTGCGGCCCTGTCATACATTTCGGCAAAACGTATGCGCCGCAACCTTAACGGACGCGCTCGGGCCGTTAGTGCATTCCGCATCCTGAAACGCTCGGCATGAGATGGAAGGCCGGCTGACGCTTGGCAAACCGGGTACCTACGTTAGGCGCACGTCGAATAGTACCAGCCAATATTGAAGGGATTGCAGGGCAAAGCCGCAAAGGATGAGTCCGACGCCAAAGGCTCCGAGCCGTCGCTCCGAAAGGTTGTCAGCGTAGTACTCGATGTAAGGATTCACCGTCACTCCAACGCCGGTGACCAGGCCGGTCACCAACCCTACCCGAAGCGCAAAAGACCACGCGTGGTCAACACGACGCACCACAGCACTACAGACAAGTGCAGCAGCTATGTAGCCGACCGTGCGGACGACAGTCCCCCAAAACTGACGGCGCGAAATCCGTGAACGACGAGATGCTACGTAATCGATGGCCGGACGCAAGCCGCGAAAATAGCCGAATACTTGGCCGGCCGTGATGAGAACGCCAAATGCGACTGCGAATCTGAGGCCCAAGATCCTGAACAGTCCAGCGCCGAACGCAACCCCGCGGATGGCGCTGAACAATGCCTCCCAAGGCAAGGAATAATGGTCCGGACCCCGAGCTGCTCGATTGAGTTCAATCGAGTGGCGATGCCGGTCGCAACACCCGAGGCGAGGCCAAAGAAGAGACCAAGGCCGAAACCGTAGCCGATTCCGAAACGATCGAGTAGGTTACGGCCCTGGTAAGCAGTCGCAGCGGTCCGTGTTGACCACCCAACAGATCATAGGCAAGGTAAAGACTCCCGAGCACATCAAGAAAGGTGCGGGTAATGCTGACGGCTGCGAGCGTATGGTGGTCCATTGAATGATTGTAGGGGTAACATTTTCGGACGCGGGATACATTAGGATTTCCGGGAGGAGGCGCTCCGAGTTCATAGGGCCGATTACTAAACGAACCAGATACGTCCCTGGTTTTCAGTCTGCTGGTACCCAGACCTCGCTACGTGATTCCGATTAGGCGATCAGGTGAATGCCATTTACGCCAGGAACCGCTGCGTGAATATAATGGCCATCGCCGTCTTCAACTGATCTCAAAAGTCAAGAGATGCCAAGGCGTACGATGCACAGACCCAGAGATCCAAGGGAAATTCCGAATCAAGACTCAACTCGGAGGCAAATGATGAAACAGTTGTCGACTGGGCTATGTACATTGGTCTTCCTGTTCCTTATCTCATCCCTAAGGCCAGTTCAGGCGCAAACGACGGCAGACGCGACGAGAGCTGCAGGGCGGTTCAGCTACGACGGCACCGAAGAAATCACAGTTACTGGTACGGTGTCGAGCGTGCTCGCGAAAGCCGTTCCGGGAATGATTGCGGGTTCCTACCTGGTGATAGCAACTCCTTCCGGTCTGGTAGATGCGAGTCTCGGAAGGTTCGGTTTGCGAGGCAACGGCGCGGTCTTCGTTGCTGCCGGGGAGCAAATTGAGGTGACCGGCGTCATGAAGACGCTTAAGGACAAGCCATTGTTGTTTGTCCGCACCGTGAAAGTAGAGGGCGAAGTGTATACCATCCGGAACGAGCACGGGGTGCCCCTGTCGCCGCAGGCACGCGAGCGTGCCGGCCAGAAGACGGGCCAGAACGGAGAGTCCCGATGAGCCGCCGAGACTACGCTGGCATCCTCGGCTTAGTTTTCCTTGCCCTGGTTTTCTTGACGAATTGCAACAGCTCGAACTACAACCCCCCGGCTGAATCGATCGCGGCTACCAGCGGAACACCGCAAAGCGCTGCGGTAAACACGCCTTTTGGAGCCCCGCTGGTGGCGACTGTAACGATGGGCGGATCGCCGGTGAGCGGCGCATTTGTGGTATTCACAGCTCCTTCGACGGGAGCTAGCGGCACATTCGCGTCGAACTCAACGAATACGGAAACGGATACGACCAACGCGAGCGGTGTGGCTACTTCGTCGAAGTTCACCGCAAATGGAACGCTCGGAGCCGATACGGTGACGGCTTCGGTTGCAGGAGTGACGGCCACGACCAATTTCAGTCTGACGAACACATCGGGGGCTGCGGCGTCGATCACGGCAACCAGTGGATCCCTGCAAGACGCAACGATCAGCACGCCGTTTGCAGCACCGCTGGTGGCTACTGTTGTAGACAGCAACCAGTACCCGGTGAGTGGCGCGTCCGTGACCTTCACGGCTCCGGCGTCGGGAGCGAGCGGCACATTCGTGTCGAACTCATCGGCTACGGAAACGGATACGACAAACGCGAGCGGCGTAGCTACCTCGTCGAAGTTCACAGCGGATGCGACCGCCGGCGGCTATAGGGTAACGGCTACGGTTACAGGAGTGACGACGGCGGCTAACTTCAGCCTCGCAAACATAACCGGGCCGGTCGTATCGATCACGGCGACGCGCGGAACGCCGCAAAGCGCAACGGTCAACACCCCGTTTGCCGCCCCGTTGGTCGTGACGGTGGTGGACCGTAACCAGAACCCCGTGAGCGGTGCGCTGGTGACGTTCGAGCCTCCAGCGACTGGAGCGAGCGTTACATTCGCCGGTGGAGTAAATACGGCAACGACCAACGCCAGCGGCGTGGCCACGTCGGCGCCCTTCACAGCGAATGGATCGGTCGAATCCTATACGGTCACGGCTACGGTGGCATCAGGGTCGGGGCCGGCTAACTTCAGCCTGACCAACACAGCGATCAGTTTTGCGTTCTATTTGAACGGGCTGGAGGTTGTCAACGGTGGCCCGAATTTTTACGCGCTCGCGGGTTCGGTGACCGTCGACGGCAACGGCAACGTCCTGGGCGGTGAACAAGACTATAACGACGGCTTGGGACTGCCGTCACCTCAGCCTTCCGGCGACACCATCTTGCCGGGAACTGCCGCGCTGACGGTCGATCCGACAACCGGCCAGGGCACACTCACGCTGACGACCAACAACGCGAGTTTGGGCGTGAGCGGTGTCGAAACGCTCGGCATTCAGTTTGTGAACACGAACCACGCGCTCATCGTTCAGTTTGACGGGTCGGCGACGTCCAGCGGGAGCATGGACACGCAGACACTGGCGAGCACGCTCAACGACGGAAACTATGCCTTTACCCTTTCTGGAGTGGACCCCGCGTATCTGTCGATTGTTCTCGGAGGCGTATTCTCGATCTCAACTAGCGGCACCGCCCTGCAGGGTACTTTCGACGTGGACGATTCTGGAGCTGATGCGACTCCGACACTGGGGACGGCTTTCAGCGGAACGATCACCGGACCCGACGCTTTCGGGCGGGGCACTATCACGAGCGCAGCTCTAGCGGTCTCACTCAACTATTACGTCGTTGGTCCCGAGGCGATACGGATCATCGACGTGGATGCTAGCGATTCGGCCATCGGTTCGGCGTTCGCCCAGGGCACCGGCACTTTCAGCAACGCATCGCTGGGGAGCTCCGTATTCGGAGTCGAAAGCAACTCGTTCGGAAATCTCTATGCTGCGGCAGGCATGTTTACTACGGTCCCGGCCAATGGCACATTCAATGGTGTAGCGGATGACAATGAATTTGACAACGGCACTATTGTTCCCAAGGCTCCTATCTCGGGCACCTATGCAGTTTCGAGCAATGGATACGGCAGCCTGACAATCGCGGCCGGAGACTTGGGCGACATCAGCGTCCTGGGGATCTATATGACGGACCCTCTTCTCAACCTGAATGATCCGAATAACGCTACCAGTGGATTGGGAGGGGCTCTGCTTGCAGACCTGGATGGCTTGAATCTCAACGGCACGGGAGTCCTGATTCCGCAAACGGACATCTCGACCGCGAGCTTTGCAGGCAACTATGCCTTTGGAGCGCAGGCTTACAACGACTTCCACGGGGCACACTTTGGTTGGGAATTCGACTTTGTTGGGCAGGGATCGGTTAGCAGCGGTGCTTTGAGCGGAGCCACCGGACTCGTCAGCGATCCTTTCTTCGCCTTCAACACCACCAACCCAAGTGGGACGGATAATGGGGTGAAGTTCACGGGAACCGCATCGCCTGACAGTGTCAATGGTGGGCGCTACACAATTCGTCTCGGAGTGGCCGTCCCTGGGGAGGGTCCAGTGGACTTCACCACAGTCATTTATCAGGCTAATGGCGGGCAGTTGTTCTGGTTGGACGAAAATACAAATGGCGAGAGTGTATTCCTTGGATCCCTTCAGCAGCAAGGGTCGCTTACCGGACTACCGGCGGCACAACAGGCCCTAGTGAAAACCAGATCGAAACAGAGACGATAAAGATGTTCGGGATAAAGACCGCGATGAAACTCTCAAGGATGGTGCTGCTTTCGCTGGTGGTGATGGCGCCAGCCGCGTCTTCGGCCCAGGATGCGACTGGAAGGATTTTCGGAACAGTCTACGACCAGCAGGGAGCGGTGATCCCCGAAGTGCGGATTACCGTGACCAACATGGCCACCCAGGAAGCGCGCGTCGCAACCACGGACAAAGAGGGATCCTTCCAGATGCTGGCGCTGCCGATCGGCAATTATAAGGTGACCGCGGAGCACACTGGCTTTCGCACGGTGGCCAGTGCAGAACAGAAACTGTTGATCAACCAAGCGCTCCGTATCGATTTCAAAATGAAAGTCGGAGCGGCCAACCAGACGATCGACGTTGGGGCGGAAGCGGCGCCCGTGGAAACCGTCAACCCGACTCTGGGGCAGTCGATCACGGGTCGAACTCTCACCAACATGCCGCTGAACGGGCGCGACCTGCTGGATCTGGCTTTGCTTCAGCCCGGGGTGACGGAAAGCAACGACGACAATCTTGGTGCAGGCAATTACAGCATCGCCGGCGGACGAACCGACTCCGTGACATTCCTGCTCGATGGCGGACTGAACAACGACTTGCTCGATAACAGCAACGTGCTCGATCCCAATCCCGATGCTGTCGCCGAGTTCCGGATTCTGACCAGCGACTACACGGCGGAGTATGGACGCAACGGCGGCGGGGTCATCAGTGTGGTGACCAAGTCTGGTACCAATCAGATCCACGGCAGCCTGTTCGAATTCATCCGGAACAGAGCTTTCGACGCCAACGACTACTTCAACATTCAGCAGGGACTCCCGCGGCTGGACCTTAAGCGTAACCAGTACGGAGCGACGCTGGGCGGCCCGATCGTCAAAGACAAGGCTTTTTTCTTTCTCGCCTACCAGGGGCAGCGGCAGGTGAAGGCTAGTCCGATCATTGATTCGCCGGTCTATACACCGCTGGAGTTGCAAGGAAATTTTTCCGAAGCCGAACCGTACGACGGCGTAGTCTGCACGATCTCCGCCGGATGTCCTGATCCAGGTGTCGCCAGCTTCCTGGCGGCCAATCCGTATTTCTCGACTCCCAACGGGAGCGCGGCCAACGCCATCATCGATCCCACAAAGTTCGATCCCGTAGCCCAGGCATACATCAAAGCCGGTTTAATCCCCAGCGCTCCCGGTGGTCTGCTGAACACGTCGGAGAACGCGGAGGACAATCGGAATGAATTGACCAGCAAGTTTGATTTCAACCTCAACGCCAAAGACAAACTTGCAGCCACCATCGGTCTGAACCGTGCCGGCGATCCGTACTACGGAACTCTAAATCCTGCACCGTACGCCAGCGTCCCTGGCTTCCCCAGCATTGATAAGAAAAACTATTACTTCATAAACCTGGCATACACCCGCATCATTTCGCCGTCGGAGCTCAACGAATTTCATTTCGTCACTCACCGCACTAATTTCCTACAGGACGAACCGGCAAACCATTTGCCCACCGGGCCGGAACTCGGCGTCCAGATTACTCCCGACCTTGCCACCGGTCCGACCAACATTTATTTTGATAACGGTTTTCAGATTGGCCCAAGCGAAAACGGTCCGACGCGCTTTATTGAGAATACCTTCTCCTGGACGGAAGCGTTTTCGTGGACGCGCGGGAAACACAACTGGAAGTTCGGCGCTGGATTCTCGCCTTATCAGGAGAATCTGGTCTATGCCTACTATACGAATGGTGAATTTGATTTTTACACCGGCACGAGCACCGGTACAGGAAATGACTATGCCGATTTTCTTCTCGGCATTCCGGATGCGTACTTCCAGAGCGCACTGGCGCCTTCCAACATTCGGAGCAAAAGCACTTACGCATTTGGCCAGGACGAGTGGCACTTCCGCAAGAACCTGATCCTAACGATAGGGCTGCGCTACGAATACAACACGCCCAAGTACGACACAGAGGGGCGCACTTTTTCGGTGATTCCAGGCGAGCAGTCAAAACGATTTGTCAACGCACCGCTGGGCTTGGTGTTTCCCGGCGACCCCGGCGCCCCTACTGGAACTAACTTCCCCGACAAGAAAAACTTCGCTCCGCGCTTCGGCTTTGCCTGGGATCCAAGCGGAAGTGGCAAGACCAGCCTGCGCGGTGGCGTCGGCATTTTCTATGACATCCTGAAAGGCGAAGATAATCTTCAGTTCAACGGCCAGCCCCCGTTCGTGGGGGCTGCCGGACTCTATTACACTTCGCCGAACTTCCTGCCGCCTAGGTGTGTCAATAGCGCCTCCGGTTGTCCGGTGACTGCGCCTTTGACCTATCTGAGCCAGCCCTTCCAAAACGCATGCAATTACGACGCAAACGGCAACTGCATTAGTTTGGGCGTGGCGAATACTTTTCCGTCGAAACCACCTCCGTCTAACATCGACTTCACTCCCTTTCTGCCGCTCAATAGCAACGGCGCGGTCTATCTGGACGACCCGCACCTGCGCACGCCCTATGTCTACCAATACAACCTGAGCCTGCAACGCAATCTTTTCGCCGATATGGTTCTGGAGACCAACTACGTGGGAAGCTCAGGTCATGGACTGACCTCGCTGAAAGACATCAACCCCATGGTGCTGGGGAGTCCCAATCGTCTATTGGACAACAGTTGTCTGGGATGTTTCGGCCAGCTCCCTGAATTCCAGAACGTTTCCGATGCGAACTACAATGCCCTCGAGGTGAGCCTGACACGGCAACCCCAAAACTCACGCCTCGGGACGGTTTATTACACCCTGGCCTACACCTACGGTCATAACCTCGACAATGCCTCCGGTTTCGCGCAACGCAATGCCTCCGTGCCCGCATACAGCCCGGATTTTTTCTACGCCTCCGGTGACAGCGATGTCCGCCATCGCGTCAGCTTGAGTGGGGGATGGGATTTGCCTTTCGATCGCGTGTGGGTCTCGGGACCGAAAACCCTCACCAAAGGCTGGAGTCTCTATCCCATCTTTACTTATCGCACCGGTTTCCCATTCGACATTCCAGCCCAGTTGCCCGACCCCTATGACCCTGCCAACCCGGGTTCTTCGGGCGCGGGCGATCCTTATCTTTCTCATGCCGCGGTGGTTGCGCCCATAAGAACGTTCAACCCCCGACAGGCCCGCACCATCAATGAGATCACCTATAATTCTGTTCAAATCCCGAACACTAACAATTACCAGTGCGTCATCACAACCCAAGCCGTCACCGGCAACTTTATCTTTGATCCCAATAGTTTTTCCAACGTGCCCCTCGAGAACAATTCCTACTTTGACGGAGGCACACCCAATGCCTGTTTCCCGCAACTCGATCCGGTGAATAATCCGGCCGACCGAACCTACGGCCTGGGCCGCAATGTGCTTCGTGGTCCGACGCTGACCAATCTCGACATCGCGCTCGCCAAAACCACCACCGTCACGGAGCGGTTCAAGGTGGAGTTTCGCGCTGAATTCTTCAACGCTTTGAATCATCCCGAGTTCGCTCAACCGACCCTCGTCGACGGCGCGGCAAACATTGAAAGTCCAACGTTCGGCGAGATCACGACCACCGGCACCTTTCGCGGTGCGGCTCCCCGCATCGGACAGTTGGCGCTGCGGCTGACGTTTTAGGTTAGTCGGCGTCGCGTGTGGACTGCTCAAGACCAGAATCCGGGCGCGATGGATCTTTTCAGTGCGAAACAAGTGCTTTGATCGCGACATCAACGTCGTCGAGGGTGGGAAGCGTCCGAACGTCTTGCTATATCTCCCCCAAACGAGACTTGTTTCTGGAGCGCAGCAGGTGCAGAATTATGCAAACCACCGGGCCAAGGAGGGGTTATGAAGATAACCTACCGCGGGCACCATGGGTTCCGGTTGCCGGCACGGCTGCGCTGGAAACAGGCGGCGCTCTGTGCTTTGATCATTGATCTGTTACCCGCGCCGCTGTTCGCACAAAGACCACGAATGACCTACAACGGGCAGGTGGTCGTGCTCCCCAAAAGACCGGATGACCGCGTTGTTGTCGATAAAGGTGACGCACAAACGGGCGCCGGCGAAAATAAACTATGCTCGATCCAGCCGTTTCCAGGAATGTCCCACAGTGCCAGCGTTACCAGCTTGCAGATTCCCCGCAAGGCTCAAAAAGAGTATGAACAAGCCTGCGCGGTCCTGCAGAAAAAGAAACTGCCTGAGGCTGAGCAGCACTTGCGCAAGGCGACCGAAATCTACCCGAAATACGTCGCCGGATGGGTAATGCTGGGCCAGATTCTAGAGACAAGGCAGCAGACAGCAGGGGCCCGTAATGCTTGTTCGCGCGCGTCAAGCGCTGATCCCAATTACTTGCCCGCGTATCTTTGCTTGGCGGAGATCGCGGGACGCGAGCAGGAATGGAATGAGGTTTTGAACCTGACTAGTCGCGCACTTGAGCTGGACTCGGTAAATGATGCCTATGCCTATTTCTTCAGTGCGATCGCCTATTTCAATCTTAACCAGTTGCCCGAAGCGGAAACGAGAGCATTGAAAGCCGAGGTGATTGACAGGAATCATGACGAACCACTGTTGCAGTACTTACTTGCTCAGATTTACGAAGCAAAGCACGACTCAGCTAATGCTACTTCTCACCTTCGGGAATATCTGAAGCTTGCGCCGGATTCACAGGATTTAGATAACCTGAAGAAGGATTTGGCAGAAACACAGAGCCCAAAGTAGACTCACCACCCGGAGTTTCGGCCGGCATTCCAGACCCCTCCGTGCCAACATCTCTGAGACAGTTTAGTACTCTTAATTAATGAGCAGTAGGGCGAGAAAGAAAAAGGAAGAGATGAACGGGAATTCTCTTGGTGTTGTTCTTTCCCCTGGGGGTTTGGCTGTCGCGCAACGGAGCGAAGGCGAGCGTAGCGAGCCGCAGCACAGTGCAGCGACAGCCAAAGCGGGCGCCGATCCGGCCTCTGGCTCACGGCCGGACCCCGAAGTAGTTGCCCAACCAAAGCGGCGGACCTACACCGCGGAATATAAGCAACGCATCCTCGAAGAAGCTGAAGTTGTTGCTGCGACGCGAGGTGGTCTAGGGGCTCTGCTCCGCCGCGAAGGTCTGTACTCGTCTCTGCTGACCTATTGGCGGCGCGAGCGGGCTAAAGGAGTACTCGAGGCTCTGACTCCGCGGCAACGCGGGCCGAAGTCCAAGCGCAATCCGATGGAAGAAGAAGTTCAAAAGCTGCGTCGCCAGAACGCCCGCCTCACCGAAGATCTGCGTAAGGCGCACCTCATCATCGACGTCCAAAAAAAAGTGGCTGCGCTGTTGGGGAATCCCATTCCGGAGCAGGCCCCAGACCGGGAGGAAAAGTCCTGATGGCCGCCGTCACCGAACTAGCCAACGATGTCGGCACGAGCGCTGCTTGCCAGGCCTTGTGTATGCCGCGCGCTTCTTACTACCGGGAGCGCCGTAAGACTTCTTCTCCGGCGGTGACTGCGTCGAGGCCTTCGCCGGCACGCGCACTCCACCCAGTGGAACGAGCGGCGGTGTTGTCTCGCTTGCACGAAGAACGCTTCCAAGATCGCTCGCCCGCCGCTGTTTATGCGACGTTACTCGATGAAGGCGAGTATCACTGCTCGATTCGCACCATGTATCGCTTGCTCGAAGCGCACGGCGAGGTGCGCGAGCGCCGCGATCAGTTGACGCATCCGCCCTACCAGAAGCCAGAGCTGATGGCCACCGCTCCCAATCGGCTCTGGAGTTGGGATATAACTAAGCTACTCGGCCCCGCGAAATGGACATATTTCTACCTGTACGTGATCCTCGATGTCTTCAGCCGTTACGTCACCGGCTGGATGGTTGCTTATCGCGAAAGCGCGGAGTTGGCCAAGCGACTGATCGAGGAAAGCTGCAATAAACAACACATCCAGCCCGGTCAACTCACCCTGCATGCCGATCGTGGTACCTCGATGAGGTCCAAGCCGGTGGCTCTTTTACTCGCCGATATGGGGGTCACGAAAACGCATAGTCGGCCTCACGTGTCAGATGACAATCCCTTTTCCGAGAGCCAATTCCGAACCCTAAAGTATCGGCCGGAGTTCCCGGACCGCTTTGGGTGCATCCAGGACAGTCGCGCTTTCTGTCAGAGTTTTTTTCGGTGGTACAACGACGAGCACCGTCACTCTGGCGTAGGCTTGTTGACGCCAGCGACGGTTCACTATGGCCAAGCGGAAAACGCACTACGGCAACGCCAGGATGTACTCGATGTTGCTTACCAACGTCACCCGGAGCGCTTCGTACGAAGCGCTCCCAAACCACCGGCTCCTCCCAGCGAAGTCTGGATTAACAAGCCAGCTTCCACTCCGGAAGCGCCGCCTGTGGGAGCAGGAAAAGAGAGCTTCCTTGGAAGCGATCAGCTGCCAGCAGCGATCGACTTTGGAAAAACGAAGTGTGCTCCCAGGAGGGACAAGAACGGGCATGCCGTAGGTCCATCGAGTTGGCGATCGTCGTTCCTAGGCGATCCTGGCGCGAAATTTCTTGTGGAAAACTGACAGCAAATGAAAAACTCACTAAATTTCGTGAACACCTGTCTCAGGGTCGTTGACACGCGCCGG
>Ga0208188_1000219_pt1 | contig 48440 bp, 42 predicted proteins | sample June2015DPH_8_50_FD_184698 | JGI IMG/M metagenome (GOLD analysis project Ga0208188, IMG submission 184698) | Peatland microbial communities from SPRUCE experiment site at the Marcell Experimental Forest, Minnesota, USA - June2015DPH_8_40... | ecosystem: Environmental > Terrestrial > Soil >...
AGTCGGGCTTGCCGACGGGCTCGGGCTTGGCGTGGCGGTTGCAGTCGCGCTTACCGACGGGCTCGGGCTTGCCGACGGGCTCGGGCTTGGCGTCCCCGTCGGAGTCTGTGTGACGGTCGCAGTCGGGCTCGCCGACGGGCTCGGGCTCGGCGTGGCGGTTGCAGTCGCGCTTACCGACGGGCTCGGGCTTGCCGACGGGCTCGGCGTCGCAGTCAGGGTTGCGGTCGCAGTTGCGGTTGCGGTTGCGGTCGCGGTCGCAGTTGCAGTTGCGGTCGGCGATGCAGTTGCAGTCGCAGTCGCAGTTGCGGTTGCGGTGTTCGTCGGCGTGCTACATGCGGGGCCACTGCCACCGCACGTCGGGGTCGCCGTCGCGGTTTGCGTTGAGGTTGGAGACGGCGTTGAGGTTGCCGTTGCAGTTGCGGTCGGGGTCGGATACTTCTGGGTGGCTTTCCCCGTCAGCTTCACGATCGGGTACTTGCCCCCGCTGGTCGCGTTACTGACGACCACGATCGTCGCGTCGTAGGTGCCCTTTTCGATGGGGATGAACTCAACGTCAATCGCAAGGCTTCCTTTGCCAGGAATCGTGCAGAAATTGCAGCCGGAGGTGATGACGTAGCGACGGGATACGATGCCGCGGCTGTTGGTGGGCGCGGTGACGTTTACCTCCAGCGGCAGCGTTCCGGTGTTCGTGATGGTGAAATGCTGGGTCCCGGAGGTCCTGTTGTCGAGATTGATGTTGTAGCTCAGCGTCGTGGGCGTGACAGAAATTTTACTAACGGCCTTTTCCGGCGACGCATCGTCATTCGATTGCGCCAACACCGGACGCGCAAACGCGGCAATCAGAAACAACAGCGAGAAACTCAGGGCCACGATTGACCGCGTAAACGACTTGTTGAAACGCATCGACAGACTCCTTCCCACGCAAAAGTGTCAAACCCAAGCAAAAGTGTCAGAACCGCATGAGCGTATTCCGCATCGGGTAAATTTGTCAAGCGCGAGGTTCCCGGCGAGGTTCTGAAAAGAACAAAAGCAGGGATTTTCGAGCCTCGAATCGGGAAAGCATGGTCAGGATTTACCAAAATAAGTGCCAATAATTTGCTATTTCACAAAAATTGACACTTTTTGGTCGAATAAAGATGGACGGATAGCCTGCGCCATGATTAGAGTCTGCATTGCTAGCACGTCTGCCTTGCGATCAGACGTGCTCGGCATGGGGAAAGGGGGATGGGCAAGGGGGATGGGGAGTCACGTAAGCGAGAGTATTTTCGGCGCCGCGCGGTTTGCGGTACAGTCCGCGCGCGTCGTGAGAAAAAGGAGGTGTGATAGTGCCGCACAGGCCCTCATCATTAGTTAAGTAATGGGGACGGGCAGTGTTGGGGAAATGGGGTTCCATGGGATTGCATGGGATTCCAACGGTTTTTTAACTCAGTAAACGTCTCGGAGGATATATGAAAAGGATTCTTCTTACGTTAATGGTGGCCGGCGGCCTCGCTCTGATGGCAGCCCCCAAGGCCAACGCAACATCAGTAGTACCAGCAACACCAGCAAGCTGGAACAACTCTGTATTGTGCGGGAACAGCTACGCGATGCTGATCACGGGCGGCCAAGACAGCAGCACTCAGAACTACCCTGTAACCGGCGTGGTCGGCGTTGGTGTGATCAAGTTCGGCGGTACTGCTACGGGCGGCTCTCCTGTTGTTCCTGGGGTTTGCGACGGCACGGCCACAGGCGAATTGATCCTGAACAACGGAGATCTGCAAAACACCGGAGTGGCCCCGTACTACGCGCCAACCGGCGAAATGTTTGGACCGGCCGCCTGCTACCCGGCTCTCGGGATCGCCGAGGGAGGAATTGCGTGTTTCGACGGCACCAACCACTACACTTCGGCCGCGCTGACGATGCCGGGACCTAACGGCAACGGGTCGGCTGACCTCACAATTACCGCAAGCGGCCTGAAATGGAATGACTACTCCATATCTGCCACTCCGCCGGGATCAGGACCCACCGCCGGCAGCATTTCATTGGAGTTCACCCTGCAAATCGGGAGTACCTCCAACAACGTTACAGTCGGCGTCAGCGCGCCGGGAACGACCTCCGATTTTGGAGCGCCTCTCGTCATGACGCTGCAGAAGATAGGACTGGCGGCGACGAATGTGGCAACCGTCTTTGGCGCGGCCCCATATAACGGGACTGCGATGCTTATGTGCTCGGGCTACGGCGCCAACCAGACCGACCCTGTCGCCGGCGCACAGAATCCCCCGACAATCGCGGGCTCCTTCGGCGGAAATGTTGGTTCGCTATCGATCTTCGCCAACGGTTTCGCTTGGGGAAGCTTGAGCTTCAACGACAATGATAACATAGTGGCAAGCGGGCCAACCCCGAACAACACCGACTGCGCCTTCGAGGACTTCCCGGGGAAGGCTTTCACTTCTGCGTGCGTGGGCGGATATGCAGCGGGTTCTCCCTGCGTTAGTGCCGCATTAGATGCACAGTGCGTCACTTACGGGGGGACTTGCTCGGCGCCCGTTACCGAGGCTTTTGCCGATGGCACCAGCAATCAGGCTTCAGTCATTACCTCGTTGTCAACTGACCCGACTTGCACCGATGCGTTGACGGCGGGTGCGGGTTATACCACCAGCAACGTGGTATGGGGCTCCGGCGACAAGAACGAATACGTAGCCGTGACCGGCTTGATCTCCACCGCAACCGGGGCCACTCCTCCGGGCCAAATGGCGACCTGCACTGTGTACAACCAAGGCGCGGCTTCGGGCACTCTGACAGCGTCGAACGCACCGGGCACGGTGACCGACGTCTGCAGCGGTGGCACTTGCACCCCCGGCTCCTCAGTCTTCAGTTCCACTAACACCATCAGCGCGTTCGAGAACCTGCCTTACTGCGCGGTGAATATAGCGATAAACGGAGGTTTGACGACATCAGTTACGTCGGCAGTAGCGACTAAGGTGGTGACAGGGGTGCATGGGTACACGACGACGGCGCAGTGCACCATGACGCTGCCTAGCACGCTCTACGCACCGATTTACACTCCGCAGTCGTTGACTCCTATGGGCTTTGGGCTCGGATGCACCTGCACCGAGGCGACGATTTCGACTGGGACGCCGCCGTACACCTTGACCTATCCGGTCGCCGCCGCCACGTCAACGCTGACGATCAGCTCGCCCGACTGCCCCATGACCCCCTACGTTCAGGCGGTCAAGTGCCAGAACTAGAGGCGATGGGTGAAGTAGCGGAGCGTCAGATCAGTTAAACGTCTGTAACCGAACGGCGGGCCCGCAAGGGCCCGCCGTTTGCAATTTTGGGACGCGCAGGCGGCGGGGATTCAGCGAGCGTGACAGCAGTCCTCAGCGCCCGCGCGCGAGCGGGAATGATATCGAAAATACAACGATTGGAAGGAGAACAACGGGTATGAAATCCGGATTCACCGCGGCCACTGCGCTGGCGATTGCGATTGCGGCCACGACAGCGTCGGCAGGTGTCGTAATCTCCCAGCAGGTGTCCTTCAACCAGGCTGGCGAGCGCAAGACCGATCAGACCGTGATGGTCCAAGGCCACAAGCAGAAAATCATCGCCGGCGATCGCGAGAGCATTACCGATCTCGACGCCGGAAAGACGTACATTCTCGCGGCGAAGAGCAAAACGTTCATTGAGATTCCGTTTCCGCCCACCGGAATGTTCGCGATGGCAATGGTGGTGCAAGGATCAACCGTCGAACTCAAGAAGAGCGGCGGCACTCATCAAGTGGCCGGATACGCCTGTCAGGATTACACGGGCGCCGCGCTCATCGGTCGCAGCAACCTCGATGTGACTCAATGCGTGGCGAGGGACGTGCCCGGCACCAGGGAGTTCGTCGAGTTTCAAAAGGCGATGGCGGACAAGCTCAAGGGCAAGCCCTTGGCGCGCAAGGGCGAAATTCCTGACGGAATCCCGGTCTCATCGACCGTCACGAGGACGGTGGCTCCCTTCACGCCGCCACCCGGATTTTCGCCCGAGCGGGCGGCCAAAATCAAAGCGATGATGGCCAAGTACAAACCGGTCACCATCAATACCACGGTTTCCAAAATCGAGGTGAAAGACCTTCCGGCTGACACATTCGTCGTGCCCGCCATCTACAGAAAGCCTGAAATGCCGACGGCGCCGCAGCTTAAGCAATTGCCGCAGTTTAAAAAGTCGGCGCCCGGCATAGTAACTCCCGGCCCCGCGCCCGCCGCCGGTGCGCCCGCCGCTCCGGCAGCGCCTGCGGCTCCGGCGGCTCCCGGTGCGCACTGAGCTTGATCGGCAGGAATCGCAGAACTATCGTTATTGCAAGAGTGAAAAGCGAAAAGTGAAAAAATGAAAACGGGGTGAGTAACGATGAGATTGGAGACGGGCGCCACGCGAACGTTGCGCTTTGGGCTGGTGGCGATCGCGGCGCTGGCGTTCTCGATCGGGCTTGCATTGGGGCACATCTCCCCGGCGCGGGCGCAGGATGATGACGCAGCAGCGCAGAGCCAGGAAGCGGCCGATGCCGCCCAGCAGGCGCACGATGCCGCGGATGCGGCACAACAAGCGCTGGACGCGGCGACGGAGCAGCGCGATCAGCTCGAGGGCGCCGGCGCGTCGCAGGATGATATCGATGCGGCCAATCAGGCGATTGCACAGGACCGAGCCGGCAAGGATGCCGCCGACGAAGCAGCGCAAAGGGCGGATGAAGCGGCAGCCAACGCACAGTGAGAGATGGCCAGCAGCGCCGCTGGCAGTTCAGGCTGGTGAATCCGCCGATTTGGGAGCACTCGAGGGTAGTTTCCGGCGCGCCCGCACCAGCTTGTAGAGCTCCAGATAACGCTCGGCTGTCCGTGAGATCTCGTATTGCTCGCGGGCACGGAGCAACCCTCTTCGACCCATAGCTTCGCTTAAACCGGGGTTGTCCAGGAGCGTTGTGAGGGCGTCCGTGAGTGCGGGCAGGTCGTCCTTTTCCACGAGCAAGCCATTCTCGCCATGTGAAATAACTTCGGGCACGCCGCCGATGTTGGTGCCGATCGCGGCTCGCCCTGCTGCCAGCGCTTCCAGCAGGGCGACCGGTTGCCCCTCGACGATCCTGCTGGGCATCGCGAAAAAGAGCGCGCCTCGATTGAAGCTTCGGATTTGGGCTGCGTCCGCCTTTCCGAGCAATTTCACTCGGCGGTCCAATCCAAGCGAGCTGATATGCCTGCTGATTGCATCGCGGCTGGGGCCCTCGCCCGCGATCAATAAATCCACGTTCGGATGACTTTCAGCGATCGCACCGAAGCTCGTAATAAGGGCATCGACGGCCTTGTCAGGCAAGGTCAGCCGGCAGGCGCAAAAGATATATGGCCTGCCGTGTTGGTATGGGGCCGCCTTTTGAGCGGCCTCAACGTCAATCCCATTGCTGATTACCAGCGCATCTTTGGCTGCGGGCAGTATGCGATCGAAGCCATGGCGCGTTGCCGCGCTCACGCCGGTAAGAGCGTCAGCGCTTCTTAGGACTCTGACCATCAGGCGTCTGGCGCGGGAATTGAAATCAGTGTCGCTGTGCCAGGTGTGGACTAAAGGTGTCCGGGTAATCTCGCAGGCGGCGACGACTTGCGGCAGCAGCGACCAATCAAAGAGATGGCTGTGCGCAACGTCGATTTTTGCTTTGCGCAGGTAGTTGGCCAGCCGCAAGGTGTCGGGCAGATACATCAAGGCCCATCGCGCCGGAGCCTGGTAGGTATGAAGCGGAAGGAAGAGCTCGCGGGTCTTGTCGCCCAGAGCGACTGTGGTGCCCGCCGCCGCTTCTTCCCGGGTTACGATTACATCTGTCTCATGGCCGCGGCGCTCGTATTCGGGGATGAGGCCTCTGAGCAGGCTTTCGATCCCTCCGATCACGTTGAAGTACTGGGTGATTAGCGCAATCCGCACCGGGGTGTCCTGTGAGTCGGCCTGCAACGATTCAATCGCTAAATTCCGCCTGGTCCGGGTTATTGGCTTTCGGCGAGAGCGAACAGATAGTCGCGGCCGGTCTGGAGGCTTAGCTGATAACCCTGGTTACGAAGCAGGGTAAGGACATCGCCTGTATTTCGTTGTTCGTAGTATTCAACGAGCACCAGGCGCGGCCGAAACGCGGCTTGTTCGAACAGCGGCTTGAGGACGCGGTACTCGAACCCTTCCACATCGATTTTGAGCACGTCACAGTGGTCGAAGCCCTGAGCCTTCATTATGTCAATCAATGGAAAACACTGGACCTCAACCGCATCGTTGCGGCCGTCACCCGGAACAAAAGAATGGCCGCTCAAATCTCCAAGAGCGTCATTGCCAAAGAGCTTCAATCTTTCGCGCCGGTCGGAGACGCCCGCTTGCACGGCGCGGACGTTGGCCGCACGGTTCATCGCGAGATTGCGCTCGAGATAGCGGAACGTTTTTGGGTCAGCTTCGATGCTCAGTACGCTGGCAGCGCGTTTGGAGGCCAGCAGCGAATAAAAGCCGAAATGCGCTCCCACATCAATCACCACATCTTCCGGCCGGATTTGCGGCAGAAGAGCGGCGCGTTCCGCGGGTTCGTAAAGCTGCGGGTAGTACAGCAGCATACGGCAGGCATAGTCCCTGGGATCGAGCCACATTCGCAAGCCCAGGACCTCTGCCTCAACCGGGGTAACGCCGCCCAAAAGACCGATCAAGACCTGCGCGGCGCGGTAACCGCCGCGCCACTCAATCAGACGGCGTGTCAGCCGGGAAAGCAATATCAAACGGTTCCTTCCGAAAGCAGCGCGCTCGAGGCCCCCGCCTGCCGCGGGGGATTGCTCATGCCGCGACGACTGCAACTCCCGATCCAGAATTTCCGTTTTGACTTTCCAAGCATGCGGCTTTTAGCCCGCTGGCGACTTGATTGTCAAGGCGCCGGCCGGCGGCGCGAAATGTTGGCTCAGGCCGGCTGCGCGTCCTAATCTCCCCGGGTGTCAATATTAGCGGATTTGACCGCCTTATTGGTGGATTATTACGGCTCGATGAGCTAATTATTATGCCTATTTCGCTCTGAGTGGCGCAAATTCGAGTGTAGATGACTCGAAGTCGAGCGTCAGGATTTTCCAGGGTCGTCGGTTGAAGATGGAAAAGGGGAGCCTCAACGATACAAAACGGTCCAATGCACGGCCGCGTCGCACGGTGTTGCATTTGTTGACAAATAGTGTATTCAGCGGCGTGGAAGAGCACGCGCTGTCGATGCTGACCGGGATGAGCGCTCACGGATTCGAGCCATGCCTGGCGGCGCCGGGCAAGCTAATCGCGGCGATGGAGCCTGGCCTTTCGGCGGCCGGCGTCAAATGCCTGCCGCTTCAGTTTTCGTCGCGGCTTGACGTGGCGTCAGGGGCGCGCCTGCTGCGATTCATCCGCCGCGAAAATGTCGCGCTCGTGCATTGCCATCTGTTCACTGCCAGTTTCTTCGGCGCCGGGGTTGCGCGGATGGCGGGCGTCGGCGCGGTGCTCGAGACCTGTCACCTGCCAGAGGTCTGGCGGATGGGAAAAGGCCTGCGCGGCAGCTTCTGGGTGGATCGGCAGATCGGCCGGCTGGTGGACAAGTATATCGCGGTGTCGCATGCGGCGGCGCGCCATTTGATCGAAACCAAAAGGGTGCCCAAGAGCAAAGTCCGGGTGATTCACAACGGGCGCGACCTGGACCGTTTCGCTCCAACGGATACGCGGCGGCGCGCCGCGACTCGCGCTGCGCTGGGGCTCGGCGATGAACCGGCCTGCCTCACGCTGGCGCGGCTGGACGATCAAAAGGGCCATCGGCATCTGATCGATGCGCTGGCGATCCTCGCTCCGCGCCGGCCGAACCTGGTCGCGCTGCTGGCCGGCGAGGGTCCGCTGGAGCAGGCGTTGCGCGCGCAATGTGCAGCGCTGGGGCTCGGGGACCGCGTGCGATTCCTCGGCTACCGGAGCGACGTGCCCGAGCTGCTCGAGGCGGCCGACCTGGTGGTGCTGCCGTCGCTGTACGAGGGTCTGCCGCTGGTGGCGATCGAGGCGCTCGCGGCAGGACGCCCGATGGTCGCGACGGAAGTTGACGGCACACCCGAGGTGGTGATCCACGAAAGAACCGGGCTGCTCGCGCCGCCCGCCAATCCGGCCGCGCTGGCGGCGGCGATCGAGCGATTGCTTGACGATCCGGCGCTGGCATCGCGGCTGGCATCCGAGGGGCGCAAATTCGTGCAGGAAAACTTTGCGGTGCGGCGGCAGATCGAACAGACCGCCGCGCTTTACTCCGAACTGATCGGAATTGGAAGAAAAGGAGAAGCCGCTTAACGGGGACGCGCGTCGGGGGACGCAGATTTTGACGAGCCTCTTTTACATTTCAGCATTCCTGCTGATGTACGCATACGTGCTGTATCCGGTGGTGCTGATCGCGCTGTCGGCATGGCAGCCGCGTCGCGCCGGCTCCGATGGCGATTGTGCCGCAGGTGCGCCGGCGCCGCCGCTGTCGATTATCGTCGCGGCGTACAACGAGGAAGGCTGTATCGCGCAGAAGATCGAAAATTTTCTTTCCTGCCGGTACTCAGGCGAGGCCGAGATGATCGTGGTGTCTGACGGATCGAGCGATCGCACCGCGGAAATAGCCGAATCGATGGCCTGCGAGCGGGTGCGCGTAATTCGCCAGCCCGAGCGCCGCGGCAAGGGAGTCGCGGTGAATGCGGGGGCGAATGCCGCGCGCGGCGAGGTGCTGGTGTTCACCGATGCGAACGCGATGTTTGCGGCCGACGCGTTGGAGAAGGTGGCGCGTCCGCTGCGCGACAAATCGATCGGATTGGTGACGGGCGTGTCGCATTACTCGGGCGATAGTATCGGGTCGGTGTACCAGCGCTACGAGCAGATGCTGAAGGGGCTGGAGTCGCGGCTGGGCCTGGTGGCGGGAGCTGACGGAGCGCTCTACGCGCTGCGCCGCGATCTGTTCAAGCCGCTGGACCCGGCGCTGATCAATGACTTCGTGCACCCCATTATCGCCTCGCTCGCGGGTGCGCAATCGGTTATGGCGGGCAACGCGATCGCGCTGGAGGAATTCTCGGCGGCGGGCGAATTCGCGCGGCAGGTACGGATGGTCTCGCAGCAGGCGCTGGTGTATTTCCGCCTGCTGCCCGAGCTCATCGCAAAGCGGCTCTGGCGCTCGATCCTGGTCTTAACTTCGCATAAGCTGTTGCGCTGGTTGACGGCGCCACTGCTCGCGATTGGGGTAATCGCGACAGTGTCGCTGGCTCGGTATGGGGGAACCTTTCGAGTCGTGCTGGGCATGGAGATATTGTTCGCGCTGGTCGCGGCAATCGGCAGGGTCGCGATCCGGCGCGGCGCCGAAGGCAAGGCGACCTTCGCGTACCAGTTCATTGCGCTCAACTGTGCGCAGGCGATTGGACTGTGGCGATGTTTTTCCGGGGAAGTCCCGGTGGTCTGGAAACCGAGAAACCTTTAAGGCGGGGGATCCAAGGTTGAGCGTTTTAGTTTGCGGCGAGAATCGGCGGGCGGATTGGGATGACCTGGTCGCGCACTGCGCTGACGCCACTTTTGGCCATCTTTGGCAATGGCGCGAGGTAGTCGGTTCGGGGTACGGATTCGATTCCTTTTACCTGCTCGCTCAGGACGGGCACGGCCGCCCGATCGCCGCGGCGCCATTTATTTTCGTGCGCAGCCTTCTTTACGGCAATGAACTCGTATCGATGCCTTATATCGATTACGGCGGCGTGTGTCATGCCGATTGGCTGGATTCAGCGGAGCGCGACGCTACGCGGGCCGAACTGATTGCCCATGCCCGCGAGCTGGCGGGAAAGCTGCGCGCCAAGCGACTGCACGTCCGCAGCTTGCAACAGCTGGAGGCGCCATTTGAAGTCAGCACAGAGAAGGTGACGCAGCATCTGGCGCTCGCATCGACGGTCGAAGAGCAGTTACGCCGGCTGCCCTCAGAGCGCCGCAATCGGCTTAAGCGGGTCGAAAAGCTCAAGCTCAGCGTGGAGGTGGGTGACCCGACCGATCCGGTGGCGCTGGCCGATTTCTGCGCGACCTATTCGGAGAATCAGCGCGATCTTGGATCGCCTACGCACGGTCGCAGGTTCTTCAGCCAATTCGCCAGCGGCCTGCGCGATCGGCTTTCTCTGATTCGCGTTCGCAGCGGCGGCCGCGTGGTCGCGGCCGGGTTGGCAATGAATTTCCGCGGCTGGATGACGCTTCCGTATACGGGCGCCACGGCCGAGGCGCGTCCGGTATACGGCACCAACGCCCTGTACTGGGCGGGGATACGGCATGGCATCGAGTCCGGTTGCCACACCTTCGATTTCGGGCGGTCGACCTTGGGCTCGGGCATCTTTGAATTCAAGCGCCAATGGGGGCCGACTCCGGTGCAGCCATATTGGAGCACACTGTACCTTTCGCCCCGGGCGGCGGCGCCGCGCCAGCGCAAGAGCCTGCAGACGATCAGCCGACTGTGGCGCTACCTGCCGCTGGGAGTAGCCCGCACGGTGGGACCGGGGCTGCGACGGGGGATCTCAAATTGAGCGTGAGGAAAGCGGTGAACCAATGAAGGCTAGCATCTTCGTGTTGATCGACGCCTTGGGGTGGGAATGGATCAAAGACCATCCGTTCCTGAAGGAGGTTGCGCCCTATCGCCGTCCGCTCGATTCCGTGCTTGGTTTCAGCGCCGCCGCGATTCCATCGATTCTTACCGGGCGATTTCCGGAAGAGCACGGGCGGCTCTCAATGTTCCATCGCGCCAACGGACACTCGCCGTTCGCGAAGCTGAGCTTCATCTGCGCGATGCCGCCGCGGATGGTCGAGAACCGTTACGTACGCTTCGCGGTCAAGACAATTACGCGCCGCACCAATCATCTGACCGGATATTTTCACCTCTGCGGCATACCGCTGAGCTATTTGCCGAAGCTCGACGTCTGCGAGAAGCGCAACATCTACGAGCCGGGCGGAATTCCAGATTCGACTTCGATTTTCGACCTACTCGAGAGCAACGGCACATCCTACAAGACCTACTGCTATCACGATGGCACGGACGAGCAGTTGCTCGCGTCGATCGAAGCAGACTTGCGCGCGGGCGGGGCGAAATTCTATTTTCTCTACCTCGCGGACCTCGATCATTTTCTGCATTTGCACGCCGACGATCGCGCCGCCGCGGCACAGGTGCTGGAAAAATATTCGACTGCACTCGCACGCCTGCACAAGGTCGCGCTCGAGGCCTTCGGCGCGGCGGACATTCACGTCTTCGGCGATCACGGCATGGCGCCGACCTTGGCGACAGTCGATATCCAAGCGGCGCTGGCGGCGCTTCCGATTAGCGCGGCCGATTACCTGTGCCTGCTGGATTCCACGATGGCGCGCTTCTGGTTCTTTTCCGCTCGCGCCCGCGAATTGGTGACCAAAGCTCTGATGGAGGTCGATGGCGGAAGATGGCTCGACTCCGACGACCTCATCAAGCTCCATTCATATTTTCCAGACGGGAAGTACGGCGAACAGATTTTTCTGACCGAATCAGGAACGGTAATCGCGCCGAGTCACATGAGTGCGCGGGCTCCGGCTGGGATGCACGGCTTTCATCCGTCCGCGCCGCACTCGCGGTCGGCATTCGTGTCGAGCGTCGATTATGGCGACAGCATCAATCAGATCACCGACATATTCGGCGTGATGAAGGCGCACGTATGACACGGAGGAACGGGTAATGATGATCGCCGCCGTATGCGAGGAAGGCTACGCCCGGCTGCGGGGAAATTTCAGCCGCTGGCGCGTGCCGAGCGCCATTGTTGACGAACTCGTCGATCAGCGAAGCACGGTCAGTTACGCGCGCGGCGCAATGGTGTTTCTGGAAGGATCGCCGGGCGATCTGTTCGGCTGCGTGCTGGCGGGCTACGTAAAGGTGTACTGCAACGCGGCTAATGGCGCGCGGGTGCTGGCGCGGCTGTCGGGTCCGGGCGATATAATTGGCTACGCCGATTGCGAAGACGGCAAGGGCCGCCGGTCGAAGATATTTGAGACGCAGGCGTTGACCAAGTGCTCGATTGCGCTCTTCACGCGAGAGCGGGCCGTACGGCTGCTTCGCTTACTTGATCCCGATCAGGCTATCGAGCTCTACCAGACGTTAAATTCGTTCTGGTCGTCAACTCTGCATTGGTGGACAAGTTTTCTTGGCTTGCCGTTCCAGCAGCGTCTCGAAGTCGTACTGGGTGATCTGGGTCGACGGGTCGGTGTGCACGACAACCGCGGCACGCTGATAATACCCGAGCTTTCGCAGGCGGATCTGGCAGAGATGATCGCGAGCTCGCGACCGCTGGTAAGCCGGCTTTTGAACGAAATGGAGGAGCGCGGTCTGGTTCAGCGGCGCGGCAAACAGTATATACTGTTGAGGGGTTGGGACCTCCAGGAACCCAGATTCGCACGGATGCACAGCCCGCCGCTCGGCGATGGGCCACGTGCTGCGGAGCCGGGTGCGCAGCAGCACTATAGCCGGCTTTCGGTCGTCGCCGAACGGCCCAAGGGTGCGAGGGGCAAGACCACGCTGAAAGGCGCGACTGGAAAGTAATTTGATGAAGATTGGCGCTATTGAGTTCGCTCACGAGTTTGTGGCTGCGAGTGCGGCTCTGACCGTAACAATTTTGCTCGCGGTCACGATTTCAATGTCGATGGCCGCATGCAGCGTGTTCGCTTCCAACGCGGTGCAGGAAAAAGTGGTGCCGCACGCGGCGGCGAAGACCGCCGATCCCGACCGGATCGGCAGCGATGATGAGCTCGAAATAGTTGTCTGGAACCAGCCGCAACTCAGCGGCAAGATAATCGTCGCGTCTGACGGAACGATCGCGATGCCGCTGATTGGGCGGGTTGTGGCGGCCAGCCTGACGCCGGACATGCTCAGAGCGGACCTTGAGAAGCGCTACGTCCGCTATGTTCATGAGGTGAATGTTACGGTGCGTGTGAGCGATCCAGCCAGCCACGTATTCTATGTACTCGGCTCGGTAACTAAACCGGGAGCCTATAAGCTGCACTCGGGTGAAGTCTTGTCGCAAGCGCTCGCCGAGGCGGGCGGGTTTGGGGAGTTTGCCGACCCCAGCAAGATTCATATCCTGCGCCATAGGGAAAACGAGACCATCGTGCTGACGGTCAACTACAACGTGGTGCGATCCGGTGGAGACCTAACTGCGGATGTTCCGGTGGAACCCGGAGACACGGTATCAGTGCCATGATCATGAGAACGAGAAATCATCTAGGTATTCCACTTATCGCTGTCTTCTTCATCTTCGCCGCTCCAGCGGCAGGGCGTGCGGACAACTTGTTCCGCCTTTATCCCGAGGTCTCGCTAAGCGGATATTATTCCGACAATGTCCTGCTCCAGACCAGCAACAAGATGGGCGATTTCGGTGGGTTGATGATCGGCGGCTTTTACCTCGATTACACCTCGGCCACCAGATACGCGTCGCTGCATTACGATACTTTCGCCCAGCTATTCGCGCACGAATCTAAGTTCGATCGGGCAGGGGAAGGCCAGTATGTCGGCGCGACCGACGATGAAGACCTGTCGCCGACGACCAAGCTGCGCCTGCGTGAATACTTCTGGCGCGATGCGCCGGGCTATGTGGCCGTCGCCACCAGCATTCAGCCCCTGCAGTACGACACCATTGGGGCTCAGCTGTTGCTGGCGAGCGACCGAGCGTCGGCCAATTACTTCAATGGAGAGCTGTATCACTCTTGGGGAAGTAACTGGTCCAGTGCCTTCAACGTTCTGCAAGATACCGTCTGGTGGCCCGGCTCCAACAGCAACACGAATAATACCAGCTACGACCAAAGCATTGGCGGCTCCACCGATTACCATTTCCCTTATCGCATCGCTGTAGGGCTGGGATATCAATTCTATGACTTCATGTTTGCCTATCCCGGACAACCCGGCGAACAGGCACACTGGGCATTCGTGCGGGCTGCCTGGCAGCCGATGGAAAAGCTTTACCTCACCGGACAGGTGGGCGTCGAGATTTCCCATACCCAGGGGACCAGCGAGCATGCGGTCAATCCGGCCGGGGAAGGGTCGCTTAAATACACTTTCCAGCGCGCATTGCTGACCATAACCGGAGGCCAGCGTCCGGGTCTGGCCACCGGCTTTGTCAGCGCCGTCAATTTTCGATGGGTGAACGGTAACCTATACTACGACATCGCACCGCGGCTGACCGGAAATGTGGGCGCCGGATATTATGAATCGCTCGGAAACAACAGATCTAATGGGCAAGTGATTTACTGGGGCCTCGGTTTAAGCGATCGCGTGAACAAATGGCTAAGCATCTACACCCGGTTCGTTGAGCTTCGCCGGACTGAGACCGTCGCCAGCCAATTTTTTCCCAGCGGGTCCCAATATGGACGGGAAGCGGTTGGCAATTATATTATAGTGGGGCTAAGTGCTTCGGTCGAAGCGCTTAGCTGGAGCTGGCAATGAAGCGCTTAGCTGGAGCTGGCAATTTTGAGTAATCAGACCTTCATAACCATCGGACCCTACTGGGATATCATTCACCGCCACTGGGTGATCTTCTTTTCAACCGTCGCGGCCGGTTTGGCGCTCACGGTGCTGGCTGTGGTTCTTGTACCCAAGGAATACACTTCATCAGTGCTGCTGGAAGTCTGGCATGCCGATATTCAGGCCAATTTGATCGGAGCCGAGCCGCAAAATACTACCGACAATACTCATCTGGAATCGCGTCTGGAGGCTCTTAGCGAGGAAACCATCAGACCCGGCCATCTTGCGGAATTGATATCGAAGCACGGACTGTATCTTCTGGGCGGCAAGCCGGAGCCCGGCGCAATGGGAGAAATGGCCGGCGAGATTTCGATTACTATTCCCGATTCCGTGTTGCAGTCAGCGAACGGGACCCCGAATCGTTGGACGAGAAGCCTTCCTCCGGACGACATCGAGATTTCGTTTCAGTACCGCGATCCGGCCAAGGCGCAAGCGGTTGCGAGTGATTTGGGAAACATAATGATTGATGAGTACCGCAGGGAACGTGAGCGCCACAATGCGGAAACCATCAAACTACTTTCGAGCGAACTGGATGAGACCAAAGGCAAGCTCGCCGAAAGCCAGCGCCAAATCAAAATCCTGAAGGAGAAATATCGCGGGAGCATGCCGCAAGACCTCGATGACAACGTCAATGCCTTGCAGGCGCTTCAATTGCAGCTCGAACGGGCCAAGCAGAGCGCCGACAACAAGACCGATGCGTCGGGAGCACCTTTGCCGAAGGCGCCAATGCCAAACACGCCCGATGCGGCGCTGGCGGCGCTGCAGGCAAAGCTGTTTGCGCTCAAAGCCCAGTACAGCGACGAGTATCCGGAAGTGATCGAAACCAAGTCGCAGATCGCCGACCTGGAGAAGGAAATCGTAAAACCCGGCAATCAACCGGCCGTTGCGCCGCCCCCCCCCGATTCGGCTGCCCGTATGGTCCAGCAGCAAATTGACGATTACCAGCGCAGAATTGCCGAGACTCCAGCGCATGAGGAGGTAATGGCTGCGGTGGACCGCGACTATGGAATCCTGTCGAACCGCTATCACGATCTGAGCAATCTCTTTTTCGAAGCTCGCGCCGATCAGGCAGTGCTTGAACGCGGCCAGGGGGAGCGCTTACAGATGCTGCAGCCTGCCTCGCTGCCCATCAGCCCGTCATACCCAAAGCCGCTCTTGCTGATAGGAGGCGGCGTTGCTGCGACGCTGTTGATCGCGCTGGCGATCCCCTTCGGGCTGTTCTACACGGATACTTCATTCAAGGATTCCGATGACGTGAAAGCCGAGTTCGCCGATGTCAACACAATTGTCATCTCGCGGGTGCGGGAAATCCAGCCCGGTTACGTCAATGGTGAGCTAAAATCGGCGGAGGCCCTGCTCGCGCTGCCGGGAAATGGGGTCGCAGCCGACTCCGACGCAAGCGGAAATGGACAGTCCGCCAACGGCGGTCAAACTACGGCCGATGGCGAATCAGCAAACCATAATGGGGCTAATGGAGATTTGCAGGCGCTCATGGGCCGCGCCGCAAGGTTCGCCACGCGCTATCCGGCGCCGCCCTTGGTGGTGGCTGGAGAGGGGATGATCGGCAGTGCGGCTGACGAGTTCCAGCTGCTCGCCTTCAAGCTGAAATCATGGGCGGCGCAACACGACGACGCCAAGGTATTCGTCGTTGCAAGCGGCATCGGCGGCGAGGGAAAGAGTTTTGTCGCGCTGAATCTGGCAGCCGCGCTAGCCGTATCGGGTAGCGGCGCTCTCTTGATCGACGGCGATATCCGCGCGCCATTTCAGCACTATGCCTTTCCGGTGCCGAAAGTGGGAGGACTGCTCGGATGTCTGCAGGGAACCACGAAATTCGCTTCCAGCGTACTGCCGACGCCCGTGCCGGGGCTGAGCCTGTTGCCCTCGGGAGGAACAAGCAACCGCGCGCCGGAATACCTCGCTTCCGCCAAAATGGACGAGTTGATGAAAACCTTGAAGGGCAGCGGCGCTTACCAATACATAATAATTGATACCCCGCCGGCATTGCTGGTTCCGGATGCCCAGATTCTCGCGAGAGCCGGAGATGGCACAATCCTCGTGACCGCCGCCGACAGCACCTCACGCGTCGCGACCACCAAGACTTTTCTTATGTTCGATCCCGAGACTCTGTTCGGCGTGGTGCTGAACCGCTTCAAGCCTTCGTATTCGACTTTGCGCAGCGAGCGTTATGGCCGCTACGGACGCTACGGCCGCTACGGGCGCTACGGGAAATACTCGAAGTACTCGAAGTACACGGACCCTGAATTGCACGAATGACTGACGGCGCGTTCAGCTTGAGCCCGCCAGGATCGTTCCGCCTCAGCGCCGATCCCGCATTTCAAGACGAGGTGCGCGGCGAGCTGGAACGGCTGCTCGCGCGCGTGCGCAATTGCGCCGCCGCTCCAAGTGTCGCCGGCGTTCTCCTGACGGGAAGTTTCGCGCGCGGCGAGGGAACAATAATCCCACATCCCAGGACCAATAGCCGGTGGTTGAGCGACGTCGAGTGCCTGGTGGTAGTGAAGGGCGGCATCGTCTCAAGGCGGGAGATTCGGCGGTCGATGCGGCAGGTCGAACTGGACACCAACTCCGATTCCGCCAATGCCGAGCGCGGAATCAAGGTTGAATTGCGCGCGATTCTGACGCAGGGGATGACTCGGTTGCGGCCGGCTATCTTTACCCGAGAGCTGTGCGAGCATGCAAAGCTGCTGTGGGGCGATCCCGCCGCGATTCCGGTTCCGCGGGTGGCGCCGAGCGGAGACGCAATCCCCAAATATGATGCGTTTCGTTTGCTGAACAACCGGATAATCGAACAAATTGCGGTACGGAGTGAGTATGCGGACCGCGTCAGCGATAATACTGCGACTGCGTACTCACTGGCCAAATTCTGGATTGATCTGGGAACGTCGCTGTCGGTTTTTTTGGGATGCTACCAACCGGCATATCGGAGCAGGCGAAAGCCGGTTGAGGAAGCCCTTGGCGCGCACAAAGAGATTTTGGGAGCCGAGATGTCCAGTCGGCTCATCTCCCGTTTCCGCAATGCGATGGCTCAAAAGCTCGGCCAGACCGGATTTGCGCCGGGAGATCTCGCCTGTGAATTCAGCGAGGCCGTTGAGATTGCGCGCGCGACCTGGGACTGGGAAAGCGGGCAATTGCTGGGCACAAACACGGCTGTGGGTGATTGGCGCGGGATCTTCGTGCGACTGAGCAGTATCGAGACCGCCGCGCAGCGGCTACGTGACTGGGCTCGCGTGTTTCGGCGGCCTTCCAGATTGCGTCAATTGGGATCCCGCGCGATGTTCGCGGCGGCGCGGGTCGGTTCGCTCGCCACGCTGATATACGGAACCGGATGCGTGATCGATTTCTTCTGGGACGAGATCGGATCGGATGGCGGTCGAGGAACCGACATGGTGGCCGGGCTTTGCCGCGCGCTCGCCGTTGAAGCGCAGGACGCGTCGGAACGCCGGCGGCTGCTCACTCGCGCCACGCTCGGAGCTTGGGAGAGGCATTTGAGGTTCGCTGCCGCATGAGTCGCACGGTCACCATCTCGATTCTCACTTACAAGCGCCATCAACATCTCAGGCGCGCGCTGGCATCGGTGCTTCCGTACGCGGACCAGGTGGCCGAGATCATCGTGGTCGACAACGCCGCTGAACCGGAACTGAAAAGCCTTCTGGCGTCCGAATATCCGAATGTGCGCTACATCGCCGCACCGTCCAACGCCGGGTGCGAGGGCCGAAACATCGGGCTGCGCGCAGCCGGTACTCCAATCGTAATTACACTCGATGACGACGTCGAATTGTCCAGCTCCAATTGCATCACGGAAGTGGAAACCGCATTTTCGCGCGATCCGCAACTCGCGTGCCTTGTCTTCACCGTCAACGGCGTAGACGGTAAGGTTCTGGCACGCGATTGGTGCCATCCCCGCCCGATCTCGCACGCCACCAGGGAGTTCGAAACTCACTTTATTATAGAGGGAATGTGCGCGCTCAGCCGCGAAAAGGTTCTGTCGGTGGGCGGCTACTCGGGCGAATTCTTCCTCGGCCACGAGGGCGTGGACCTCGCCTACCGATTAATCGGCAGCGGCTGCCGCGTCGTGCATACACCCCGCGTATCGACAACGCATCACGTCGCGATCGAGCAGCATCCATCTTGGCGGGTCTATTATTACTACACACGAAATGGAATCTGGGTTGTCTATCGATTATTTCCGCCGTTGACGGCCATCCCACGCATGTTTGCCCATCTCGCTACGATGGGATTTTTTTCGCTGCGCGCAGGGCAAGGTCGGGCGTATCTGCGGGGATTCGTAGACGGGGTGCGCGGGTTGTCGCGAATGGACCGCCGCAATCTCGATGCTGACTCACTAAAGCATGTGCGCGAGATCCGGTCTGAACGGGCGTCATTATTTGGAAGAATCCAGCGCCACCTCCGCGAGAGAATTCTGTAGCATTTGCGGAGTCTGTTCGGGGTGTATCTCAAATTTTGGAACCTTCCAGCGGCACGCGAATGATCGCCAATTGATGCAGGGGACGGGCTCAGCGCCGTGATTCTTTATTTCATCTTTTTGTTTCTCGTTCCGTTTCAGGAGCATCACATCCTGGGAGCCCAGCTTTTCCATGTCGGGTCATTTCCCGTCACGCCGATTAAATTGGTGGGAATTCCCCTGGTCGTTGCCACCCTGTTGCTCAGCCGGCCGCGCGATGCAGCGCCGCGGCCAAGCACGGGAATTCTTTTGCTGTTCGCCGCGTTCGCGCTGTTTCAGGTTCTTGGGACTACCTTGTCTTCCTTGAGACTTCCGGCCAGCGATGCATCCTTGCTGTTTTCCGCCGCGATTCTCATGTTCGCGACGAATATCCTGATCAGCTCACAACGCAGATTGCGAATGACTATTCGGGTGATCGTGCTGGTCGAAACGTTTGCCAGCATTTGGCTGTACAAACAGTACTACATTGATCATTCGCCGCGGCCGAGTGGTCCTTCGATGGATTCCAATTACGAAGCGCTCTCATTGGTCATGACGGTGCCGCTCGCAATCTGGCTGGCCCGCTACGACCAGCGCGATCTGTGGAAATGGGCCGGACGGATTTGCACCCCGATTCTCACATTCGCGGTTTTCCTTTCGCAGTCGCGAGGGGGGGTGCTTGCGCTAATCGTGATGACCGCGCTGGCGTGGGTGAATTCCCGGCATAAAATGCGATTGGTGGTGGGATTCACAGTCGCGACCGCCCTCATGGTCGCGATTGGTCCCGGCCAAACGATCAAGCGGTTCCAGCAGATTCAGTTCCAAGGACAGTGGGAGACTGGCCCTGAAGCCTCGACGCGAGCGCGTGTCGAGTTGGCGCGAGCGGGGCTCCATATGATGGAGGCTCATCCGGTTTTCGGCGTAGGGCTGGGCCAATTCAAGTCGGTCGTGGTTCACTACAACCCGATGCTGACCAGCGTTGGGGAAACTGGTCACATCGCACACAACACCTACGTACAGTTGGGCGCCGAGGGAGGGATTCCCACGCTGGCGCTCTATTTGGCGATTCTGGGGGTGACCCTGGCTACTTGCCGGGCCTCCCAGAAGTTGCCGGGCGTGCCCGAAGATATTTCGGCGCTCGCACTGTCATTTCAGATCGGATTGATCGGCGCTATGGTGGCGGGAATTTTTATCAGCGCGCAATACGTAAAGGAAACCTGGATATTTATCTCGCTCGCGCCCAATTTGTACGCACTTTCCGTTCAGGCGGCGGCAATGAGCAGGAAGACCGTATCCGCTCAGCCCAAGCCTGCGAAGCAAATGGCCCTGAGGCCACGCCTGCGTACCGGATGAGGATCCTGCTCGTTTCAGAGATGATCCCTTGTCTGCCGAGCCATGACGGGTTCCGCCTGATATCCGCAAACCTGATTCGCAACCTCTTCGATCGTCACGAAATTCACCTGATTGCGCTATCGCGCGGGGATGAGAGCGAAGAGCAATCGGAGTGGCCGCGCGCTTACTGCCAATCCGTCTCGATTTTTCGTTCCGAACATGGAATTCGAGCCAAAGTGCGCGCGATAACCGGCGACGTCGATCCAGCGCTGACGCGCTTCATCAGCGATGCGGTCGCAAGAGTGCGTCCGGACGTGCTCCATCTCGAAGGCGGAGGATTGGCTGCGCTGCTTCGCTCGACGACGCGAGGGTTGCCGGGAATTCTCTGCGTGCATGACTCGAAGGCGCTGAGGTGCCGGGAATTCGCCGGCTATGCCGCCCGGGCGCGAGAGCGGTTTCGTCTCAAGCTTCTCTCGCTTCTCGCGCGGCGTCAGGAGCTACGATGGTTTGGATACGCGGACCGCGTCGTGGTCACGTCCCCCTCCGACGCACAGGCGCTGTCGGTCGGATTAAGCGCGGAACGAATCGCCGTGATACCCAACGGCGTTGACCTTGAGTATTTCGCGTACCGGCCGGCGCCAGAAGCGGGCCGAATCGTCTTCACCGGCAATATGAGCTGGCCGCCTAATGAAGATGCGGCCGAACATTTTGCTCGCGATCTCATGCCAGCGATCCGAAATCGGATTCCAGGCGCTTCTTTCTGGATCGTAGGCGCGCAACCATCCTTGCGAGTTCGAAATCTGTCGAGCGTTCCCGGAATTCACGTCACAGGGACGGTCGCCGATATTCGGCCGTGGATCTGGAGCGCGGCCGTTTACGCCAGTCCGCTGAGATTTGGGCTCGGCGTGAAAAACAAGATTCTCGAGGCGATGGCTTCCGGCGCGCCCATAGTTGCAACCTCGCGAAGCCTCTCCGGCACGCCATTGATCGACGGGCGGCACGCGATGATCGCGGATGACGACGCAAAATTCGGCGATTCGGTCGCCCGGCTATTGGCCGACCCCGCGCTGCGCGAATCGCTCTCGCGCGAAGCGCGGCGCAAAGCCGAAGCGGAGTACTCCTGGCGCTCGGTCGCGACGAAATATGAGGAGGTATATCGCGAAGCTTTGGCGCAGCGCGACCCGCCGCATCTGCTGGAGTCGCGAGGCCCGTTCAAAGGCCGCTAAACGCTTGCGTTGCGATGGCCGCCATTTGGTCTGGCGACCGGCGCTGGCGGCGTCCCGTCGCTCCTGAGCGTCGACGGGACGAAATCCTTCGCCAGAGTCTTCGCGCGCCGCCGACGGGGCTGCAAACCGAGCCGGATTATCTTCACTGCCGCGGCTTGCGGCAGAAGCGCGACGAGCGGAAACCAGAGCGTGTGAAAGAGCCTGCTTCGAAGGTTGTATCCGGAATTATGCCAAGAGACCCTTATTCCCGTAAGCATCAGGCGCATCGGCCGATCGTCCATTATCGGGTGATGGGTTGGGTCGACACGCAATGAGGCCAGTCGATACTTCAGATGCGCTGGCTCGCGCGCGGCCCAATTGCGTGGAATTGTGAACCCTGAGCGGCTGGCGAACTCAGCCAGCGCCCATTCGCGCTGCAGATCGATGATGATCTTGACGCGCAGCTTGCGTGAATCCATCTCCTCGCCGAGCATGCCGAGATTGGACTCGTGAATCCGGTAGCAACCGAGGGTTTTTCTGAGCGAAACGACTTCTCCCAAAAACGGCGCAATAATTAGAAGCGGGGCGTCGGCTGCCTGATGCCACTGTGGCTCGGGCAGCGGCAGGACTCGGTCGAGAACCGCTCGCGCGAAAGCGTTCCCGCTGGTGGGAACTCCGATGTAGCCGCCTGCATCGAGTATCGAATCCCTGATGTCGCCCTCTGGCATCTGCGCCGGGGAATATGGAACGACTCCTCCAAGCGCGCGCCCCTGCGCGTCGATATGGGCCAGAACGAATTGCGCCTTCGCCACTCCCGGATGCCACGCCCGCACGACCTCCTCGACGGCGTTCGGCAGCAAGAGATCATCCGCGTCGAGAAACATCACGATGCTGCCGTGACTCGCGCGAAATCCGGCGTTGAATGCGGATGCCTGCCCGCCGTTTGGCTTAAAGATTGCGGATACCCTGCCGCCATAGCTCGAAATCACCTCGCGGGAATTGTCGGTCGAACCGTCATCGACAGCTACTACTTCGACGGGCGCATAGGTCTGCTCAAGCGCACTATGAATTGCCGCGCGCAGGAAACGACCATAGTTGAAGTTATTGACGACAATGCTGACCAGCGGTTGCAAGTCGTTCTGCCTTTCGCCGGCGTTCATCGCATTTGCGGACGATTCGGCGGGGTTGGATCAAAGGCCGCGTGGCTGGATGCCTCGGTCGACCCGGGGACGTTCAGACGGCAGCGATGCATCGGCCTAGGCGAGACTCGCATGTGTATCGTACCAGCTCACATCCGGCCGCAAGACGTTGGTTATCTTGTTGCCGAGCGGAAGCCGGCGAATCCATCCCTTGTCACCGAAGAGTCGCTGCACGCGCACAATTTTGCGGTATCCCTCGACCACTCGGTCGCCACTAAGCCACTGGCCGGGAGCCTCTTCGCCGAACATTCCGCTTGAACCGTAGGGGAACCTGTACTCGACGAATCGTCCCTCGCGCGCCGGAGAGGGGCAGGACTGAAGCGGCACATGGCCCTGTCGGACGATCTTGAACTTGACGTAGCCCAATCCACTTAGGGCCGCTATTTCCTTGCGGATACCGGAGAGAGCATCTACTTCCGCTTCAATCGAAATATACTGGGGGCGGTCGTCGAACTCCGCGAGAGCCTTCAGACACAGCAGATCAGCTCCCTCGATGTCCACTTTCATGTAGTAGGGAATGCCGAATTGGCTGAGAATTTCGCCAAACTGCCTGCCTTCAACCGTGATTTCGCGCGATACAGCGCCCAGCCGCTCGTTACGCTTGGCGGCATCGCGTCGGATGCTTCCCCAGACGTCGTTGTCACTCTCAAAGAAGCTGATCGGGCCGGAAGTTTCCGCGACGGCAACGTTCAACAGCACTAGGCGTCCGGATTCTATGTCGTGAGTAAACTTCTGGCGACCCGCATGATAAAGCGCGGGGTGTGCCTCGATGGCTACGACCTTGAACCCCTTTGTCAAATAAAATTCGGTGTCTTCCCCGCGGTGGAAGCCCACATCGTAGATCAGATCCCTCTGCATGGCGCCTCTTTCAGCTCGCTCTCGCTACCCCGACAAGATCAGACTGACCCTGCATGGCTCAGGCCGCGTCCCAAACCGATGCGCTTCCAACTTCTGCCGGGCTCTGCTGCTTCCGCTTGCGCCTGCAGTTCCATGAGAGAGCGGCTTAACGCGAACGTCCTCCGCAGTATCGGACGGCACCACTCGTAGCGACGAGCGAAAGTCTCGGGTTCGATAGGAACGGGATCGGCTTCATCAAGTTGCTATCCAGCCTGCGATCGAACGTCCGCGCGACCATCGTCAAATTTGCGCTGCGCGCCGGACTTCCAGTGGGAAAGGTCTCTCCCGGTGATTTGTTCAAGCTCCTCGATTTCCGGAAGCATTATCGCGCGCATTTCGTCAGCCGATTCCTGGCTCAGCGGCGGGAAGTCGGCGACGAATGGTCGCCGCGTGATCTGCCACAGCGCGGTGCGCTGGCCGAGTTCAATCAATGGTCGTGCGCCATGGCGAGATGCCCAATAGATCGCCTCGACCATGCGCCGGGCAACCCTAGAGCGAGCGGCGCGAGGAGCCGAATTGACTTTCGCGCTCCCGACCCTGGAGCGATCAAGCGCGATGCGGCGCGCTCCAACAAAATCGCAGACCGCGTCCAAATAACCCTGCGGATTTGAACTTAGATCTTCATAGAACAGCACCATCACGCACGGCTTTCCAAATATCGCTTGCCATCGCCTGAGGTGAGTCGCGTAGCTGCACAGATCCGCGCCGCCGCTCATCTCGAGGCGCCAATATGCGTCGAAAGTATCATTCATCGCCAGATCGCGCTTGGAGCGGAATCCCCGCCGATGCCGATAAAACGAATACAGTCTGGCGGCCGGCTCGCGAAAGGTGACAATTATTTTGCAGTCCGGGATGTGCCGTTTGATTCTTTCCCGCGCGACCGCATTGGAGAAATAGCTGGGGCAAATCTCTCCCGCAGGCACATTAGCAGGATAGTCACCGAACAGGCTGCAATACCACTCGATTCCGCGATCGTAGCGAACATCGAAAAAGCGCGTTTCCTTTTCACTCGGCAAGCCGATGTGACCCATCAACGCTTCGTGCAACCAGGTCGTACCGGTTCGAGGGGGCCCCACATGAATGAAACTGGGCAGTCGTAATTCTTTTCCGTTACTCATTTCTCCTGACGCCGTATACCCAGATGCGAAACGCATCGCCGCGGCAGGACACTCTTCTCACGTCAACGATCACGCGACGCAGTCAAATGACCTTCGTGTAAGCGATCGCTCCCGCATGGGCGAGCCACGCATATGTCAAGTTTCTATCACCGACAACCCAACAAACGTAGCGCATCGGTGATTGGAAGTGAAGGAATGACGGATTCTCAACAGGGTGCATTCACGCCCGCGAGAATCCATCAATTTAACTTGTAAACGTGAGCCTGAAATGGAGCGTAAATATCTTTGAATTGAGAGCCGCCTTGGTCCACCGCAATTGAGCGATTTTCGCCGTACACTGATACCGCGCGAGCGGGCCGCCGTAGCGTGAAGCGGGCTTCAACGCTGTCGCCGCTGTGATTGTACGAAATAAGGTAACGGCTTCCGTCGTGGAGGCCCTTCTCCTTGGTAATCACGATGCCGGAAGCCGAATTTGCAGAGAGCACCGGGCTGTCCGGCGCGAGCAGGACCGGCTCAAGCGCGCTGATTCCACGCGTTACGTTGACCAATTCGTCGTAGCGCTGCTGGCGAACCACTGGGCCCTCGTTGCCCCAGGAGAGCCCGCGCACTCCGTATGACCAATAGAAGACTCCGCGCGCTCCTTCGGTTATCGCCATCCAGCTCATGTCATGGAGCTCCTGCTCGGTGGGGAAGTGCGATTGCGCATACGTCCGGAAAAACTGGATCACCGTCCACACCGGCCGTGCGCCATGCACCGCACCGATCACCTTCCTGGTCATATCGCCGACATAGCTTTCAGGAGCGCGGGTACCGATAGGGTATGGGTCAAGACCGAGCACGTCGACGGTGTCGCGCCAGAATTGAAATTCGTTGGGGTAGTTTTCCACCGCAAAAGCTATGCTGGCCGGGTCGTACTGCTTGATCACGCCATATTGATGGAATGTCCGCGGTTGCAGCTCGCTTGCGCATTCGTCACATGTGTAATAGCCGATCACGCGCGAATCGCCGGCCAATGCTTTACTATATTGAGCAATCACCTGGTCCGGGCCAACCTTTCCCGCATGCACCCATTTTGGATAATGCGCGCTATTCTTCAAAGGGAAAAGCGCGCCTACGGTCGCCAGGTAAAAAATGCCGAACGGCTCCATCGCCTCGGTGTAAGGGTAGATCACATCCGGCCAGCCGTTGCCGAGAAAATAATTTATCATCAGATTGATCGGCGCCTTGGCTATCCCCTTTAATCTCGGACTGTAGTTATCTGGCCGAAGCCCAGAGCCGGTCGTATCGTACAGGCCAATCACAAATCGCGGGCGGCCGCCCATGTGAATGATATTGTCCGAATCGATCCACGCCTTCATCGAGGCGCGCGTTTCGGTGCTGACCTTTACGATCGTGTAGGACGATTGCGTAAAGATTCGCTTGTCGCCGGGCCCTTCCAGATATCCCTGTAGCCGATATTGTCCAAGCGGAAGACTGCCCATGTCGATGTTCGCGACCATCGAGCCATCCACCGGTGGCGACAGCCGATGGGTCGAAAGCACCTTTCCGCCCGGATCCATAACTTCGAGCACGACGTGAAGCTGCGCCATGGTTGTGTCCGCAGGCGGATTAACATCGATGGAGACCCGCGCGACCTGGCTCTGGTCGCTGAACATCATTCCGCGATAGTTCGGGTACAGCAGAAACGTTTCCACCGGCGCAGGAAGCTCGCGCCGCACCGAAAATTTTCTAAACCATGACGTTCCAGCGACGGGTCCCACGTTTCCCGCAACGAAGGAACCGATGCTTCCATCGGCGACCGCAGCGTGCGCTTTCACCGCGGTAGTCCAAGCGGTCGTTCCTGCAACCGGCCAAGTGAACGCCCATTTATTGGCAGGAGTTGCCAACAGACTGATTCGGGCACCCGCGCGCCCCTGTGGCACGGTGATGGTGGTTTGAGTTTTTATTTCAGTCGAAATCGTGTACAGACCGGGCGGACATTTCAAAGCATTCCTGGCCGTTGCAACCGGCGGGTTGCACGGTACGTGCAGCCGCAGACTGGCGGAATCGCCGCTCCCTTCGAGGCTGAAGCAGGAAGGGTTGAGCGTCCAGCCTTGGAGTCCAGACCGCAGATCTCCGTTGACTAGAAGATTCGGTCCCAAACTGAACCCGGATTCCGGCTCATCGAGCCCTCCGGTAACGATGCCATCACAATGCCCGGCGCCAATCAGCGTGATCATCGAACTGCAGACGACGACCATTATGACAGCCATTCGACTAGTTACTCTCAGCATGACTTGATACTACCGATATAAGCCTTAGATTTCAATTATAGATCAGGATGCGGCGGTGGTTGCGATGAGGCAGAATCGCGCCTCGGCGAGCGGCGAGTCTCATGGATAGCACCTCGGCATAAGCCAGCGGGCGCTCCGGGAGCGAGCTAACATTCGCGGACTAAGCTTGTAGTGGCTATCGACGGACGGCCTTCGGACGAGGATCAATTCTCCCCGCTTCCATCACAATCCCACCTATCCTGCTCGCGGCTCCGGCCGAGCCATCCGATCGATCCGACCGCCGCCAAATAAGGTACGGCAACAACGCGAAAGCGGCCGGAACGGCGCGCAGCGGGTCACTGCCGCCACCGCGAGCGGGCCACAACCGCCAGACCGGCGCCGAGTTGACGCTGGAGCGGCTATCGGGTTAAAGATCTCGCGTTTGCAAAGTCAAAATGGAAATTCCGGGTAAAATGGGTCGGCTCGCTGAAAACAATAACGTGGATCATCCGCCATCCCCGCCGCCACATCACCCACAGAGCCTCGCGCAGTTTGCCGTTATGATCGGGCGGAGGGGCATGACTGATGTAACGTCGATTTACAGCGATACAGGCGCTGCCCATAGGCGCTTGATCGCTCTGGCGATGTTCGTGGTCTGGCTTGGTGTTGTCTCTTTTCTTGCATGGACGCATCTGGTTTGGCGCGATGAAGTGAAGGCGCTATCGATAGCCCTGCAGGGAGACTCTGTATTCGCCATGGTTAAGGAGCTTCGCTGGGAGGGTCATCCTGCTCTTTGGTACCTGCTTCTTCGCTCCGCGCATACGTTGGTCCCACGCCCTGAGGTTCTGCAGCTTGTTTCCATCGTTGTTGCAGCCCTTGCAGTGCTGATTCTCGTGCTACGCGCCCCCTTCAGCCTGCCGCTTCTGGCTCTGATTCTGACTGCGCGCTTTTCAATGTACGAGTATTCCGTGATGGCCCGCAACTACGGAATTAGCATGCTGCTTCTCTTCCTGTTCGCCGCCTTCTACGAGCGCCATCGCGATAGAGATTGTTTGCTGGGAGTGCTGTTGTTTTTGCTGGCTAACTGTAACGTGCATTCTGTACTGCTCGTCGGCGGGCTCCTGCTCTTTTGGTTTGTGGACATACTCTGCGGCGAAGCCGCCAACAAACTGCGGAATATCCGTATGTTTCTCTACAACGCGGCCCTGGCGGCCATTGGCGTCGTGACCTGCTTCATAACGGTCTTCCCGACGTTGGCTGATTCGATCAGGATTGACCCCAACAGTGTCACATTCAAGACACTGATTAAGGGAATGTTTCTGCCTTCGCTGCAGTTTTACTCCTGGGGTCTTCCGGGCCCTGACAGGTTGGCAAGGCTAATGCCGCTGCTCGGCAAGCCGTTGACGATAGTCAAGTCTCTGATCTTATTCGGCAGCACGCTGGGCTTGATTCGACGGACAGGCGCCTTCCTCGCCGCTTTGACAACTCTGGTTGGATTCTCCCTCTTCTTCGTAGTCCTCATCCCTGGATCGTATCGTCATCAAGCCCTGTGGCTTGTTTTTTTAATCTGTATGTACTGGCTTGCAGTGCCCGGAAATGCGCAGAAGGAGCCTGTTTCGCCTGTCCGACTGAAGCCGTTCGTCGGTCGGCTGTCAACCGCGGGCACGGCGCTGTTTGTGTTGGTTCTGCTTCTGCAGTTGCGGTACAGCGCCCAAAAGGTCTTCGGAACTGTGATCGCTCCAGTCGCGGCGCTGGACAACCGCAACAATAATGTGAGATCGATTCTCGCAGGACACCCAGACCTCAAGCAAGCGGTTATCATCGCAGATCCCGATTTTCTTTTGGAGACGCTGCCCTACTATGTCTCAAACCCAACCTACCTCATGCGAGAGCAACGGTATGGCAATGTAGTCCATTTCACACGCAAGGCTCAACTGGAGCTCAGCCTCGGCGATGTCCTGACCAATGGGCGGCGGCTCCAACAGGCGACGGGCAGGCCAGTCGTGATCCTGCTGTCACATGAGATTGATCCTTCACTACCTGCGCAGGTATATAAGGAGGGGATTAACTGGACCTTTACTATTATGCCCGAGCAGGCACGTGCCTTTCAATTGTCAACACGTCTTCTCAAACACCGCGCGCCGGCGGAAACTTTTGAAGAATACTACGCATATGCTATGGACAAATGAGGTGGATGTTCTCGCGACGGCTATTGCAATTCTCGCTTTCGTTCGACCGTGCAGCCAACAAACTTGCTTGTTACATGCGCGCGCGCGTCTTCGTCGCTCCATGCGAGCCTTTCGCCACTTCCCCGCCCTATCGTGCGGCATGCGCGCCGGATGCTCTCCCCTTTCTTGAAAGGTTCCAGCACGCGAGCCGCAAGGTTCGCGACGATTTCGCACTTGCAGACGCCAAGTTCATCCACGCCCAAATGCAGGAGCATTATTGGGAGGAAGACGTTGGCTTTGAGGTGAAGGTCAACAAGGGCTTCACGGAACTGAAGCCGAGCAATTACACTGCTGAAGCGGGCGAGCCCCCGATAGACTTCAGAGTGTCACCCGCAGACAAGAGCAACATGGCCAAGTACCTGTTCGGCGGATTCCAGCGATGCCTGTAGCCCGTGCAGAAGTTTCAGTCCGAACCTGAACGGAAGCTCGCGCGCATCTTGGACCGCGAGGCACTCAAGTGGTTCAGACCGGTAAGAGGACAGTTTCAGATTTGCTATAGAAAAGGATCAGAACACTTGGAATACCAGCCAGACTCCGTCGCCGAGACAGCCGACACGAAATACATGCTGGAGCCCAAGGCTCGCAACGAAATTACTGATCCAGAATCATTAACCCGGAATTTCCGTTTTGACGTCTGGGATCAGAATCCGTGTAGCCCAACCCCGCCCTGTAGCGCAAGCGACCGAGGCTCTTCCTTGGTCTTAGCTGAAGCTGGTCCACGAAAGCGGCCAGTCCCATCGTTTCGGCCGCGCCAGTTACCAGGATTTTCATTCAGGAGTCCCGTGCCTTAAACCGGATGGCGGCCGACCGAGTAGTAGTGGAAATCGAGCGTAAATGGCGTCGTTCGCCGCCCATGTGCGGTGATGCGTAATGAGTTGCGCTGGTTCCATCAGCTCTTGCATAATTTAGATACAAGATCGAGCGCGTGCTCAAACGCGAGCCGCGGGCTCTGGGAAACCAACCTATGGACACCGAACGAAGTGGCGCATCTGATCGGCTGCGCTGAAACAGATTTGAGCGGGCGTGAAGCATCGTCATGCTTGCAAAACCGAAATTCGGAAGCTATACAGCTACCTGAATCTCGCGAGGGCGGGTAAAACTGTCCGTCGAAGTGCCAAATGCCAAATGGTTGATCATGCGATGCACGCTTCGGCGCCAGAGGGCGACAGCGTCGGCCCTTCTGGACCTGGGGAACGCCTGCGCACGAGGCTTGCCCGGGCTCTCCTGTCAGCTTCGGTTGTGATGATCGCAAGCGTTCTGACGTTGCTGTTCGGCGAAATTTTTGTCCGTGTTTTTGTACCAACGCAGAGATTAGTGCCGCTGAACGAGGTAATTCTCGGAGTTCCTGCGCTAAGACCTGACATTCGCGAGGTTCACGTCGTACCTCACGCGTTTAGTGTGAGTTACACGACGAATGCGCAACGCTTCCGGTCGGCGAAGCTCTTCGCGCCCTTCCCGGACTCTCGCACCATAAGGGTGGCGGTATTAGGAGACAGCTTTACCTTTGGCTGGGGCGCCAATGATGATCAGACGTACCCAAGCCAGCTTGAGCGATTGCTGAATAGCAAATACGGGCCCGCAGAAGTGCTCAATGCCGGAATTCCCGGCATAGGCACAGGGGACGAGGCACTGTGGTATGATTTATGGGTTCGCCGTTTCCATCCTAATCTGGTTATTCTCACCGTCGTTCCGAACGACACCGACGACGACCTTGCTCGTCCCTTGTTTACCATTGACGCGTCGGGAGGCGTAAATCCGAAGTCCGCCGTACAACGCGAGCGATTTCAGTCTCGGACCCTGACCGCGCGCCAGTTCATTACCGAGTTACCCGGGTACGACTGGCTTGCGAAGCACTCCGAACTACTCAATCTGTTTCGCGGCACGATGTCTGGCCTGATTCGACGCCGCCATTTGAGAGATACTCGCGCCAGTGCTGGTCCTGCCGCCTTTGAAACCGTTGGTCTTCGTTTACTCGGTGGAGAAGTGCGGTGGCTTGATCAACAGGTTCGTTCGTCAGGTGCTCAATTGCTGGTCGTATTCGTCCCATTCAGGGAGAGCGTATATGGACAAGCATCGAAAACGAATTCCGTTGTAGGCGAATCCCTCGCGATGGTCGACACGCTTTCGCGCGTCTGCGCACAATCCAACATCCCGTTTCGCGATCTGACGTCCGAAATGAGAAGTGCTGGCGCCGGACAGCCGGCTCTTTTCTATACAAAATATGATATGCATCCGACCCCAGTGGGATATCAGGTTATCGCCGACCTGGTTTCGTCGCTGGTTCTCGATGAATTGCACTCTCGCGCGCAAAGCCCAGGGCTTGCTAAGGTACGGTAAACAATTGGGTTCAGATATCACCACGACTCCGATGACGGCCCAACCTCCCCCTGAGCGGAAGAGCGCACTCGCTCGCGCCGGCAAACGCATTGTCGCCGGCGCCAAGCGTTTGAATAAGCGTGTGGGGGAAGCCGAGGCACGATTAATCTTGAGAGTATTTTATTACACCGTCTTTGGCGTCGTGTCTTTGGCGCTTCGAAATGGGCGGCGAAAATCAATCGAGGGCGAGGACCGCGCCGAAGTAACGTGGTCTCCTCGCGTGTCCCCTGGCACCGATCCCACCAAACAGTATTAGCCCGGATTTCCGTTTTATGTGTGAACTACTGATTTGCTAAGGCGCCGAGATTCTAAAACTATGAGCGCACAAGCACCCGAGGCTGCCGCCATCGCATCGTCGCCGGTATTGTCTGCAAAAAATCTCGCGCTTGTCTGCTGCCCGGTTTGCGGCTGCGACCTCGAGAATGCGGCGCAAACGCTTCGATGCCTGCACTGCGGGCGCAACTTCGAATACGACAACGGGATTGCGCTGCTATTTTGGCCCGCCGGCGATCAAGCCTCAAGCGGAGACGTAACCGGCGTCGTGAAGGCATTTTATGAGCAGAATCCCTTCCCCAATTACGACGACGTCGAATCAAGCTTCACGCTGCGCGAAAAAGCCCGCAAAGGCATCTTCGCCCAATTGCTCGACGACAACCTCCCCTTGACGGCAAAGGTGCTGGAGGTTGGCTGCGGTACCGGCCAACTCAGCAACTTCCTTGGCGAGTGCACCACACGGACAGTAATCGGCGCCGACCTTTGCCTCAATTCGCTGCGGCTTGCGCAGGAATTCAAGCTGCGCAACGCGCTCGAGAATGTGACCTTCTACCAGATAAATCTGTTTCGCCCGCCGTTCAAGGCTGAAAGCTTCGATGTCGTCCTCAGCAACGGCGTGCTGCATCATACCAGCGACCCATACGGCGGGTTCAAATCGATCGTGCGCCTTATCAAAAAGGGCGGCATCATCTTGGTCGGCCTGTACAACACCTATGGGAGATTGCCCACCGATTTCCGGCGCACGATGATCCGGGTATTCGGCGACAAGGCTGCGGTTCTCGATCCACGCCTGCGAAAGGTATCGCTTAACGAGGGCAGGCGGCGGGCCTGGCTGTACGATCAATACAAGCACCCGCATGAATCCAAGCACACCTTTGGCGAAGTGCTGGAATGGTTCGAGCAGTGCGGGATCGAATTCATCGCCAGCATCCCGACATGCACGGGAAGCCCGCTGCTTCGAACCGAGCGGCTGTTCGATCAGCCCGAGCCGCATCCGACGCGCATGGCCCGCTTTCTGACCCAGGCAGGGATGCTACTAAAGGGCGGCGCGGAAGGTGGCCTCTTCATCATGATCGGACGCAAGCGTGCTCAGTGATCGATTGAACCCCGGGCAGAAGTCCGTTAAACTAATTATTCTTCGGAACGTAGTTTGAGAATCAGTTATGTTAGTTGAGATGGTAGACAAGGGCCTATCGTAAGGTCCGTTCCTGGACCCGGAGCTCTTCAAGGTGTGTTCTTAAGCGGATCGTAGCGATAATCACCAATCGGAATTTCAAATTAGTTTATGTACACACTTGGAGTCTCCTGCTTCTTTCATGACGCGGCCGCTGCGCTGCTGAACGACGGCGAACTCGTTGCAGCCGCAGAGGAAGAGAGATTCACGCGCAAGAAGCACGACTATAATTTTCCGGAAAAAGCTATCGACTTCTGTCTCCGTCGAGCACGAATCGACGGTAAAGAGCTCGATTCGGTCGTTTTTTTTGAAAAGCCCTTCCTGAAGTTGGAACGAATTCTAACGACTGCCGCAGCCACTTATCCGTCGTCGTGTGTGGTGTTCCAGAAGGCGATGATTACCTGGTTGAAGGACAAGTTGTGGATAAAAGGCAAGCTTGCCAATTATCTTAAACTCGATCCAAAAAAAGTAATCTTCTGCGAGCATCACCTCTCCCATGCCGCTAGCTCTTTCTTCTGCTCGCCATTCACCGATGCCGCCATACTCACCGTCGACGGAGTCGGCGAATGGGCTACCGCGACCTTTGGGGAAGGTCGCGGAACAGATCTCAAGCTCCTCGGCGAAATACGTTTTCCGCATTCCTTGGGGCTTCTCTATAGTGCATTCACCGCCTTGTTGGGCTTCGAAGTAAACGAAGGCGAGTACAAGGTGATGGGTATGGCTCCCTTCGGGCGTCCGGAGTATCGAGACAAAGTTTCAAAACTTATTCGAGTCGGCGGGGACGGCAGTTTCCAGCTTGACATGAAATATTTCTGCTTTGATAGATCGTCCACCGACACCTACAATGAAAAATTTGTAGAGCTTTTCGGACCGCCGCGAGCGCCGGAATCACCGTTCTTCACGGAGAGTTACGGCTACCCTTCGTATTTCGGGGCCAAGCCAACTGACTTCAAAAGGCAGGCAGAAACCAATCAGCACTATGCTAATATAGCCGCAAGCGTCCAGTCAGTTACAGAGGACGTACTTCTTCACATGGCGCGTCATTTGCAACAACGAACGGGACTCAAACGCCTGTGCCTAGCCGGTGGGGTTGCTCTAAACAGTGTTGCGAACTCGCGAATATTCAGGGAAGCCGGCTTTGATGAGATTTTTGTGCAACCAGCAGCCGGAGATGCAGGCGGTGCGCTCGGCGCTGCACTATGGGCTTATCATGTAGTCGATGGACGGCCGCGAAAATTTGAAATGACGCACGCATATTGGGGTGAGGAGCACTCGAACGGTTCGGTCGTTGATTATCTCAATTCGCAATCCGTCAGACACGAAACCTTCGACAACGAAGATGCCCTGTGCGGTAGGGCTGTGGCAGCGCTCGAAGCCGGTTCAGTGGTGGGTTGGATGCAGGGACGATTCGAGTGGGGCCCTCGAGCTCTCGGCAACCGTTCGATTCTGGCTGATCCGAGACGATCGGAAATGAAGGAAATAGTCAACACCAAGATAAAATTCCGCGAACCGTTTCGTCCTTTCGCCCCGTCTGTCCTCGTCGACAAGGCCTCCGATTTCTTCGAAGCGCGAGTCGCCGAGCAGTTGCCGGCTCGTTTCATGGCCATGGTAGCAAACGTCCATCCCGCGGCAAGGGAAAAAATCCCCGCTGTCACCCATGTCGATGGCACGGCGCGCCTTCAGACAGTCCTTCCCGAAACCAATCCGCTGTATGCCCGACTCCTGTCTGGATTTGAGCAAGCGACGGGAATACCAGTCCTACTCAACACCTCGTTCAACCTGCGCGGTGAGCCAATTGTAAATACGCCGGCCGAGGCCCTGAGCAGCTTCGCTCGCAGCGGGATGGACATGGTCGTCTTAGAGAATACGATAGTTAAAAAAGAGGATCTGTAATGAGTAAACTGGGGACCCGACTCGGAATCCTTCGCGAGTTGGCGGAATTTCTTCGGTCTAACAGAAAATTGTGGCTGACTCCCGTAGTCGTTCTGCTGGTTTTCATAGGCTTGCTCGTTGTGGCCGCTGAGACGTCCGCGGTTGCGCCATTCATCTACACTCTGTTTTAGTCCTTCTGAAATGAGCGGCACCGCTCTGCAAGACGTTGGCCGATTATCGCACTTCTTGAAAATCGAGCTGCCGAACTGGAGTTACCCCGGACCCCTTGGGCGCGGCGGTCTACTTCACTGTCATCTGATTAATCGAAAACTTTGGCCCGTGTATCGCGCGACGCCGGATGACGCCGACCTCGTGAAATCCGACTTGATAAACCGCCTTCATGGGGGTGGGATTGTTGCTGGCGACAATAGTGAACAGGCGGGGGCGCTCGCGCAGCTGCCAATCAGTCGCGAAATACAGCAACGCCCGGTAAAGTCCGCGGCCACGGAATTTTTCCACGGTGTATGACGTCGATAACTCCGCCTCCCCGGGTTCCAACACGATTATCGGGCGCTCGGCCGGATAGTCGTACGCCCAGACCACGCCTCCCAGTTCCCCGTTGAGCTCGAGCGTCGCGCAGTGTGATGCGCCGCTCATCTGGTCGCGCCAGAATTCATTGGACAGGGCGGTCCGCTTTTCGCGAGCGCGCTTGAGGCGATCCAAAGCGTCGGCATACATGGTGACGCCGTCGGGTACCGGAAGCGGCGCCAGCTGCTCTCCGCGATTGATTACGAAAATGTGAAAGTCGAGGAGCCTCAGCGAATCGAGAGCAATTCGCGGCAGATTCAGGATCCCCTCGTCTCGAATCAGTGCGAGAACTGCTGAAACGCGTGGCATGCAGAAATCACTCGAACCGGCGAGTCGTTATTGAGTCACGCCGGACTTGCCCAGTCAGATTCCGCGGCAAAATGGTTTCCAAAAGAACAGCAATCTATCAAGCGGGCGAACACGAACGCAAATTGCCAATCGTTGGCGGGCAAAATCACGCTAATCAAGCACCCGCCGGAGGGGGTGATTTTTCAAATTTGCACAGTTTGACAACAAAGCCGTAACAGAGCTAAGACTGAATGGCTTGGGGCGAAAAGAACGAGCATTTGACGCTTTAGGGCAGATTTAGGGGACTGCTGCCCGAAGGCTCGGGATGCTGGAACGATACCGCTGGGGGGTGACATTGAATCCGCAAAATAGCAGGGAAGTGGCAGAGCGAATTGCCGATGCAATTTGTATTTTCGTCGGCTACTTTGTCGCGTCAGAAATCGTGCTCGCGCTGTACAGGGGACAGATTCAGGTATTCCCGCACGGCAGGCCTTCCGAAGCGCAATCGCAGTATTCGGCCCTTTTAATCCTCGCGATCCTGTCCTGGCTGACGCTGACCGCATACACGGAGACCTATCGACCCCACCGTACGGAACGCCTCAATTTCCTTGCTCGCAGGCTGATACAGACGTTGCTGATCTGGTCCCTCGTGACGATTGCGGCGATCTTTGCACTGAAATTTCAATATCTGAGCCGACAGTTCACTGCTTATTTCATTGCCGCGTCGGCGGTTCTCATCTGCTTCAGGCAGATGGGAACCACACTTTTGCTGCGGAGCCTGCGCCGCTCCGCACATAAGTGGCGGACTGCGGTCGTGATCGGCGACGACGAGGCATCCCGCGAGCACTTCGCGCGACTTCTGACCACCGCGCATCCCATGGGCTATCAGCGGGTAGACGCTAAGCCGGCGAAGCGGGCGGTTGATTGCAACGGCAATCGGGCGGAGTCTGGCTGCGACCTGAAGTGCGCTTCGCTCAAAGAGATTGATGATGTTTACCTCATCGGCATGAACGACGGGGCGGACGGGCCGGCGAGTACGGAGTGCATGCTCACCCTTCTCAAGCAAGGCAAGTCCGTCCACATCATACCCAGCCTGCTCGATACAAGGCTGTTCCGCCAGTCGCTCGGCGATATCGCGGGCATTCCTGTGCTTTCAGTAAGCAAGGGTGAGCTGACCCCCATTCAGGCAGCTGTGAAACGCGCCATCGATTTCGTCGTGTCGGGGCTGTTGTTAATCGCTCTGTCCCCGGTGATGGCCGCAATCGCGGTCGCAATCAAATTGACCTCGCCGGGCCCTGTGCTGTTTCGTCAGAAGCGCCTGGGTCTCAACGGAAAACCCTTTACTTTTTATAAATTCCGCACCATGCGCGCCGACGCGGAGCAGATCCTGAAGGACTCGCCGTCCTTGTACGCCAAATTCCTGAAAAACAATTTCAAGCTTCCCAAGGGCGAAGATCCACGCCTCGCTCCGCTCGGGAATTTCCTGCGTGCAGCCAGCCTCGATGAGCTGCCGCAACTATTCAACGTGTTGAGCGGTGAAATGAGCCTGGTCGGGCCGCGCCCGGTCGAGCCCCCTCAGGCGGTTCAATACGGCGATTCAGCGATGCTCTTCATGTCCGCCAAGCCAGGGATGACCGGCCATTGGCAAGTCAGCGGCCGCAGCGAGATCGCGGAGTACCAGAAGCGGGTCGAATTGGACCTCGAATACATCCGCGACCAATCGCTCGGCAAAGACCTCGAGATATTGCTGCGGACCGTTCCGGCAGTGTTGCGGCGCAAGGGCGCCCACTAGGGAGCCTCTGCACAGGCAGTTGAGTGCCATTTGCTTGCTAAGCGGCGCATCGACTCGCTGTCGTAGATCGCGTCCTCGGCCTGCGGCTCCGACAGGTCGAACCACTGCTGCAGGAAATAGATGCGTGCAGAGGTTCCCTAGCGGGCGAGGTCTACTTCCAGACTTTCGACACGGACGCCGGCTTGCTCGAAGCGAATCACCATCTGGCATCCGCTGGTCTTGAGCGTGAGCGCGTATGCGCCGGGGCTCCGCTGCGTTGAGGTTATCTGCTCGACCGTATCCCCCTTGAGCGTCGCGAGCGCCTTGTTGAGCTCGGCCAGCGACTGGGCCACTTCGCGGCCGCGCGGCGTTTTCATGAACAGTGCGTTGAGCGACAGCTCCGCGCCGGGACCGAACAGCCGTCTGACGCGGCCGCTGGTCAGCGCGACCTCGACGATCGCGCCGAGACGAAGCTGGAGATCCGCCGGCACTTCGAGCGACTCGATCGCCGACTTGAGCGAGAGATAGACCTCGCGCGCCTGCGGATCGCTCGTCGCGTCGAGGAACGCCTGAATTTGCGGAATAAGGATGTCGCGCTGGAGACTATCGAGCGTTATCGATTCGCCCGCTTTGGGCTGGTCGTCGCTCGCCATCGCCGTTTACGACTTGGTGTGTCCGCCGTCGTTTTGTCCGAGCAACGCCGCCAGCTCGTGCTCGAAGCCGCCGGTCTCGATCGCGCAGTGCATCCCGCATTCCTTCGGCGCGCCTGTTTCCCACCACCACCTGCCTGCGCGAGCGTCCTGGCCCTCGCCTACCGCGCGCGTGCACGGCGCGCATCCTATGGACTTGTAGCCCTTGGCGTAGAGCGCGTTGTAGGGCACGTCGTTGGCGCGGATGTAATCCCAGACCTCGTCTTCAGTCCAGTCAGCCAAAGGCGCGAGCTTCACGATACCGCCGTGGTCGTGATCGATTTCAACTTTGCGGATGTTAGAGCGCGTCGCCCACTGATCGCGGCGCAGTCCCGTCACCCACGCGCCGTAATTCATGAGCGCACGGCGCAGCGGCAGCACCTTGCGCACCTGGCAGCATAGCAGGCGCAGGTTGACGTCGTTGTAGAAAAGATTGTTGCCGTGCCGGGTAACCATCTGCTCCACGACTGCCGTATCAGGCATGAAGATTTCAACCTTGATTCCGTAGCGCTGGCGATACTTGTCGATTAGGTCGTAAGTCTCCTGCGGCGTCCGCCCCGTATCGATCGTAAACACGCGGATGTTCGGATCGATCTTGTGCGCCATGTCGATCAACACGCAGCCCTCGGCCTGGAAGCTGCAGCAAATCGCCAGCTCCTTGCCGAACCGATCGATGGCCCACGCCAGGACTTCCTGAGGCTCCTTGTCGTCGAGCTCGACGGCGGCTTCACCCGCCTCGAGTTCGTCCATAATCAGGCTCAGTTCGGGCTTTTCGATTTGCACTTGGGGTCCTGCGGCCATGACGGAGTCCTTGGGGCGATACCCGGTTCAGGCGGCGGCGACATTGGCGCCGGCTGCGTCTCCACTTGCGATCGAGATCAGGTCAGCGTCGGGGGTGCGCACGCAAAAATGCGTGAAGGTCTCGTTGGCGTTGCGCCGTTCGAGGTAAGTCCCGAACAGCCGCGACACGTAGTCTTCGACCATTGCGGACGGCACGCGGCGTATGATCGGCTTGCCGATCGCCGCGTCCTTGCCCAGCCCGCCGCGCAATATAATGTCGAAGGCCTCGAGCGGCTCGCCCGCGGGTCCGCGGCCGGTCGTGCCCTGCAACCCGATATCGCCGGTCCAGTGCTGCGCGCACGCATGAGGGCATCCGTCGAGATTCAGCTTGAGACCGCCGACCTGCTCGCCGAACTGATTCACCAGCCGCTCGATGATTGTCGCGAGCTTGGTCTTGGTCGGCGTGACGGCGTAGTTGCAATGCGGATCGCCGATGCATCCGATCGACGACGCGTAGAGGCCGTTCGCATCCAGCGGGAAACCGATCGCGCCAACTTGCGCGATCACGTCGTCGAGCTGCGCGGTCGGAATCCCGGTGACGATGAAATTCTGCCGGCGCGTGAGACGGATGTCGCCGCCGAACGAGGCCGTGACCGCCGCAACCTCGCGCATCTGCCGCCCGCTCATCAGGCCCAGGTAAACCGGAAAGCCGACGTAGTTGAGCCCGGGCTGTTTTTGCTCGCGGATGCCCATGTGATCGCTCTCGGTCTCAGGGATCGGCATCGCGGCGAGATTCTCGAGCGCGAAGCCGAGCCGCGCTTCGACCAGCCGGCGAAATTCCTCCGGCCCGTAATCGTCGATCATGAACTTGAGCCGCGCCTTGACGCGCGAGATTCGGTACTCGGTCGTCCCCTTCCACACGTCGATGATCGCGCGCATCACCGGCATCGCCTGCTCGCGCGTGATGAACACGCCCAGATGCCGCGACAGGCGCGGCGTGGACGACTGTCCGCCGCCGACGCGCACCGCAAAGCCCTCGCGCCCGTCCTTCACCATCCCGACCAGCGCGACGCAGTTGATCTCGGGAGCGTTGCACTGATGCTGGCATGCGGCGATCGATATCTTGTGCTTGCGCGGCAGGTCCGAGTACTCGCGATTGCCGTAAAAAAATCCCGCGGCGTCGGCAACGAGCGGCGTCACGTCGAAAATTTCGTCCCGATCCACGCCTGCGACCGGGCATCCCGTGATGTTGCGCACCACGTCGCCGCATCCGCCCATCGTCGTCAGCCCCACGCTCTTGAGCTTCTCCAGAATCTCGGGGAATTTGTCGAGCGTGATGTAATGAAGCTGGAAATTCTGGCGCGTGGTCAGTTCGCCCTGGTCGCGCCCGTAGGTCTCGGAGATTTCACCCAACATGCGCAACCCCTCGGCGCTGAGGATGCCACTGGGGATTTTCACCCGCATCATGAACGTGCCGATCTTCGGCTTGTCATGGTACATGCCGAACCACTGGAGCCGCACGATGTCTTCTTCGGGAAGCTTTTCATACGACGTCTGTGCCAGCCGGTCCCATTGATTTGCCAGCTCAGTGGGGAACAGCTCGTGCTTTAGGCGCTCGACTGAATTGCGCTTCAAGACCATTTCCCAAGTCGGCGGTTCTCTCTTCGGCACTGATCGAATCTCCTGCGGACATAAAAAGTAACTTAGATTACTGATTTAGTCAATTAAGTAGATGACTAAGCTGGTCGCCTATTCCACCGATTGACGCGTTATGCTAACAATATGACCGGGGAAGCTCCGGAAAAAATGAAGTTCGGCGTCGGCGTTGACTACTCTTTGAAAGCCCTTCTGCTGCTGGCAGAGCGTTATCCTACCACTTTGCCCGTTCGAGTCGAGGAAATAGCAGCGACCCAGGACATCCCCGAAAACTACCTGCGTCGGCTCTTGATCGAACTCAAGCGCGGCGGTCTGGTCGCCAGCCAGAAAGGGCCCAGCGGCGGATACATGCTGGCCAAGCCGCCGGCGCGAATCACGATGGCGGACGTGGTGGAAATAATCGAGGGTGACTACACCCCGGTTGAATGCCTCGAGGAAAGCTCGTCGTCATGCCCGCGCGATCAGGCATGCGCGATGCGCGACGTTTGGCGCGAGGTCCGCGATTCGGTCAACGGAATCCTGCGTGGAGTGACGCTGCAGGCGCTATCGGAAAAGCGCAAGCACGCAATCAGCTACAACATCTAGGACAGGCGCCGGCGCCTCATTGGCGCCTCCTTCGAGATCGCTTACACGTGCGCGAGGACGTCCTCGTGCAGCTTGCGCATCAGCTCTTCGTCCCGCGCGACGGCGCCGGTAAAGATAACCTGCGACGTGCTCCAGTCCTTCGCGCGCCGCTTCAGCTCGACAATGCATTCCTCCGGCGTTCCGATCAGCGTCATCGGCGAAGCCAGTATCCCTTCGGGGGTCTGACCGAACATCGGCGCCATCATCTCGGCGGTCTTGCGGGTGGCTTCGCGGGAGTCCGAAATAATCGCCGCGAAAATGTAGTTGCTGATCCGGACAGCGTCAGGTTTGCGGCCCAGCCGCCTGGCTTCCTCGCGGATGAAGCTCACCTTTTCGCGGAACGAGTCGTCGGTCGTGCGCTTCACAACTTCGAGCGAGATATATCCGGCCTTGCCCGCATCCGGAATGATGTTGACGTAGTCCGCGTATTTGGCCGCGAGGCGCAGCAGACCTTTGCCCCCGCCACCGACGATTATCGGCGGATGTGGCTGCTGTATGGGCTTGGGCCACAGGATCGCATCTTTGAAATGGTAGAACTCACCGTCGAAAGTCGTGCGCTCGTTCTTCCACAGCGACAGGATGCAGGTCATCGCTTCGTCGAGCATCCGCAGCCGCTCGGTGATGGGCGGGAACGCGATCCCGCTCATCTTGAATTCCGTCTCGGTCCATCCGGTGCCGAGACCGGCGACGAGCCGGCCGCCGCTCAGCCGGTCCAGCGTCATCAGGCTCTGCGCCGTGATTGCGGGATGACGAAACAAATTGCACAGCACGAGATGGCCGACGCGGATCTTCTTCGTGGCTTCGATGACGGCGGCGGCCATCGCGATATGGTCATACGCCGGCTCCTTCGGATCGTATTGCCGCTCCGGACCTTCCTCCACGAGATGATCGGGAAAAACGATCAGGTCGTAGCCGAGTGCCTCCGCGGCTTGCGCGTTGGCCCGATACTGGGCGGGCTCCATGTTGTGCAGCTGAATTCCAAACTCCATTTTGTACCTCGTAAAAAAGCCGGGATTTGAGTCGGCTAGGTTAGCAGAGCGGCCAGCCCTCAAGAAATCCAATTGCGCCGGACGTTTGCCGCATCAGCGCGCAAGTTGTTCTCTGCGGTTAGCTGCCGATGCCTACGAAATCATCAAATGTTGCATTAGGCATCATTGAATAGCCGGTCAAAAATGGTTATATTCATTCAAGGATGAAACGGGATGATGAGGCTGCGGTTTCGCCTTGCATGCGCCTGCCGATGAAGCACGTTGCCTGCGCGAGCTGCCTGACAAAGGGGATCTATGACTCCATGTAGCGCGCCAACTTCTTCGCCAAATGCATTCCAACCCAGACGCCCCTCGCTGCTCGACGCTTTGGGCGAGTTCCGAGTTCCGCTTGAGGCCACCATTTATTGGCTCAGCGCACTCGCCCATCCTTGGCCACACGTACAGCCGCTCAACAGCAAAGTCGTCATGCTTATTCCGGGGTTCATGGCTGGCGACGTGACGCTTGCGCCATTGGCGAATTTTTGCCGATGGCTTGGCCATCGCGCGGTCTATGCGGGAATCTGGTCGAACTCCGAGTGCCCGCGCGAAACGATGCGAAAATTGAACTCGCGGCTCGCTCTCGCCCATGAGAAATTCGAGAAACCGATCGTTGTGATCGGCCAGAGCCTCGGCGGCGTTTACGCGCGCGAGATTGCCCGCGAGCAGCCCGAAATGGTCGAGCGGGTGATCTCGCTTGGATCGCCCATCAGGCAACCGCGCAGCGCGGCCAACCTTGCCGTGCAGGCTGTTGCGCGATCGATGGCTGCACTTCGCGGCAAGGCTGACGGATGCCTCAGTGAGTCGTGCCAGTGCGGACTCATGCTGAGCGACGAATCGCCCGCGCACGTTCCGGCCACGCACGTGTACTCCCGCACCGACGGTGTCGTGCACTGGGAGAGCTGTGTCGATTTGAGCGGCGCGCCGACGGTGGAAAACGTCGAAGTGATGGGCAGTCACGTCGGGATGGGATTGAACGCCGATGTGTACCGCGTGATCGCTGATCGGCTGGCGATGCCGCATAGATCGCAGCTCCACTTGGCGGATTCACAACGCCCCGGTCGCGCAGAGTTGACTCCGGCGCGCGCTCACGCGCGTGCGTAATCGGAATGATCGCGCCCGACGTGACGCGGCAATCGTCCGAGCACCACAGATAAGCGATCGTTCTCGCGCGCCTGTTGACCTACCAGAGGCGTTCTTGCTGGATCAGACCACGAGACGTAACCCGAAACTGAGCTTATCGGCCTTACAATGATGCCGCATTTGCTCCTCTCTCTGACTGATGCGTACGTCGAGATCATCTCGCGCGCAGTAATCGGAGCAGTACCAGTGCTCCGCGACCTGCCGCGACGGATCGCGAATCTCTGCCGAGCGCAGCTCAAGATAGGTGCGGTTCTGGAAAAGCATGCCGAACCCCTCTGCGGGTGAGTCGGGCAGCAGAGACACTATTTCCTGCCCACAAAAGTTGCAGCGATGACCGACGCTAAACTGCTTCATGGCTGGCTCCTAACAGTCTCAATCTCTGACGCTTGATACTTTGACGCGACTCCCTGTCATTGCGTCGAGCAACCCCCGACCTCCCGCGAACGCGGCGCCGATCAGTGAGCTCTCAATGCGGCGACCCCCGGATGTGGAGAGTCATTGACGCGCGGGGGCAGCGTGCCCGTGTATATCGGTATCTGCACACGAGGCGTCTGCACCGCGGCAGGCACGCTCTTGGCAACGGCGGCCCGCTTGAGTTCCTCGAAGACGTCCTCCACCAGCGACTTCATCCGGTCGGGATCGGGCATCAAATTGGTCGCAGCCATCATCGTGAAATAGAGAGCCTGGTTATAGCTGACGATCGTCACGCCGAATCCGAGATTGCCGCCGAGCGGAAGCATGCCGACGTAGTCGACCATCCGATGGCCGGCGAGATAGAGCGGCACCTGTGAGCCGGGAACATTGGTGGCGACGAAGTTTATTCCCAGCGGCTGCGCCACGCGTCTGGCCCAGGATGGGAAGATTCGCTGCAGCGACACTGCGGTGTCCATGGCCGCGGTCGCAATTCCGGCGAGCACCGCGACAAGTGCCGGCGAGATGCTCCCGCCATTACTCATCAATCTTTCGAGCGCCTGCGGTTCCCCGGCTTCCTTGATCCTTTGGGTCTCCGCAGCGACGAGTTTCAGCCTGGCCACCGGATCCATCGGTTCTGCGGGCAGTTCGGGGAGCATCATCGAAACTCGATTCCCCAGCGACCCGCTTTCGTCCTCACGTCTCACATTGACCGGGCATCCGATTCGGAACGGAGCGCCGGGCTGCCCGCCATGATAGCGGAGGTAGCGGGCGGCTCCCTCGCTGAGCATCGTCAGCACGACATCGTTGATGGTACCGCCGAAGGCGGCGCGAATCGCCCGGACATCTGCAAACGACGTACGCAGCCAGGCCAGCGTCCGCTCCTGGCTTACCAGGCCGGCGTTCCATGGCGTAGCCGCGATCGGGCGCATCATCTGCCGGGCCAACCTGGCGAGCGTGCCGGCATCCGATCCGAGGTCCTTGACTAACGACCGAAAGTTCGAAGCCACTCGACTCAGGCCGCGTATCGAATCGACCTGTTCCTGCCCGCGGTCGAGCGCGGCGCCGATCACCTGTCGCAGCAGCCCCGGAAGAGGTTTTGGAGACCATGGCTCCGATTCTGTCGCCGGTGGGTCCGGCCGGAAATCCATGACCACGTTCAACAGCTCCATTCCTGACACGCCATCGACCAGGCAATGGTGGACCGGCCACATGATGACGGAGCGATTGCCCTTGAAGCCGTTGAACAGGTGCGCCTCCCACAGTGGCCGGTGGCGATCCAGCGGTTTGCGGAAGATCGCCAGGGCTGCCTCGATTAGCTGCGCTTCGGAAGTATCCGGCGGCAATTGATGAAACTTGATGTGATTCTCGATCGTGAAATCGGGGGCGTCCTCGAACGTCGCGTGATTAAGATTGAAAGGTACCGGGACCAGGCGCTGACGGTAACGCGGAAGCAGATGCAGCTTGCTCGCGAAATGCCGAATCAACTCCGGATACGTGATCTCGTCCTCGAAGAACGAGAACGAGCCGATATGCAGTGGCCCGTTGCGTGACTCGCCGTAAATGAATGAGGCGTCCTGAACAGTGAGCCGATGGCGCAGCTTTTTAATTGGAATAGACTTTTCAGACATTGCCCTCATGCCTCCAAAGCGCTCGCGGAGTTATTTGGCCAATCGTCGGGAGGACACTCCAGCGGCCAGGGGGATGGATGGGCACGGGGTCCTGATCGCAGGAAAAGAGGTGGTCTGGGGAGTCGTCATGGAATGAGCCCCGTCACTAGAGACGCGTCGCTGCTGATGCGGCGCCTTCGCTCACTCGTAAGTTCTTCTAATAGTTGAGACGCAAAAATCACGCCAAAAACCTATACAACGAATTCCGGATCCCACGCGAAATTAGCGAGCGGCTGCCGAAGATAAATCGCAGTCCTCGCAGCAGTGATTTAACGATGTGTCCGGTCGCGCCAATCGGCCTGGTGACAATTGACGCCGTCGGAATCAGACAGTTCTACACGGCACCATTCTACCGTTGCTCCCACGCACTATCGAGATCACACGCACTATCGAGATCAAAGGACGAGAGCCTGTTCGCACGCAAAAATCAGATCGACTCGCGGTTTCGCATTTCGTGTGCCTTATTTGGACCCAGCCCGGAGTGAAGCGCGGCAGTGTAGATGCGAGAACGACTCGCGCAGAGGAGGACGAAATGATAGTTGCCGAGCTGATGACCCCAAAGCCTCAGCCCGCTCAGAAACGTCGTAAGCGGAGACATGGGAACCTCCTGACCAATTAGCTGAAATTCCCGCTATTAACGTGTCTAAACCGCGATTTTGATTTTTGAAGCCGAAAAACTGCGACGAGAGAATGAAACTGATCACAACTCAGAAAACCAACCGAACCTCGCAAATACTAACTTACGAAAGGGATTACCAATATGTAAGGCCGCATTCGGCTCTCTAATCATGATTCTGCGGTCTTGATCGCGCGCCCCAGCTTAACGGCGTAGGCGCTCAACCCGATCATGATGAAGCCGAGGACGATCAGCGCGATGGGCCAGCCCATGACATCGGCGAGATACTGGTCAGTGTACCATCCCAGCCAGCCCATAAGACCAAGAACGCTGACCAGCAGGACGATGCGGCTCGCCAGCAGTATGCTGAGGTAAATCACGTAGGCGTTCAGGCCCAGGTAGCTCAGTTCCAGCGACGAGCCTTTCACAAGATCGAAAAAACCGCCCAGCGAGCCAGCGGTGCCGATGAAATACCACAATGGTGCAATCGCGCGGTGCGGCGTACGGTCGGCGGCGCGGCTCAGGCACAAAAGCGAGACGCCCGAGGCGATCGCGGCTATATCGCCGTCTATCCTCATTTTGGCCATCGCTGTGCCGATGAAAACGGTCCAGAACAGGATACTGAAAAAGCCGAGACTGCTGCGCCGCCAAGCTCGAATGACGGAATAGCCCGCGCCAGCGGCTTCATCGACTCCGTGAGCGCGTGAGGATTCGCGCACCGCCGCCCGCATGCCTGCCATTGGCCCCAAATCACGCCGCAAATCGGGCAGACCGCGGACACGATTCTGATTTGCGTGGAGCCTTGCGTATTGACCCCGGCAAGATTCAAGCTGGACCATGAGTGAAATCCCTTCGTCGTTACAGGCCAGGATAGTTCTGTCGGGCGTTCCCGAAATGTCTCCGCAAAGCTCACGCCCTGCGAGCAACTGGAAAGACCCGTTGGGTCTTTTTTTCCTACTGCTGACAATAAGTTTGCTCGATGCTGCGTCAGCGTGCAGCTATCTGCAGCCGACACCGCAGAACGGCAAACTCGAGGTGCAAGCGGTATCCTGGAAGCTCGTGAAGAAACTGGCAGAACCGGACGCCGGACTGACCGGGCGTAAGGTGACGGTTCTGAATCCGTCGGACAAAAGCGTCGTCGCTACGAAAACTACCGATAGCTCGGGCATAGTTGACTTTGACCTTCCGGCGGGGAATTACACTCTGCTTGGCGCAAGCGATGAGCCGCAGAGCGTGCAAATCCAGTCAGGACAGACGACCAACTTCAAAATCGTAATGCACTAGTGCTTCGACTCAACTGCCGCTGCTGCCGTCAAATTCAACGACGCTCGGGACATCACCGTTGCTGCGCAGCAGCGGGGCAGCTAAAAGATACCGAGGCCGGAAAGCCGTCGCCCGCATTCGTGATAGGGCCGACGAGGAACGCCGGCAGCTATTAGCACGACTGCCACCCGGTCCGGCAGAAGCCGCCAACCTCGCCACCGTCGGTATCCATTGCCGGTGGTGTGACGTGCGCCATCTCTGTTCAAGATACCGCGCCGAAGCTCCGCGTCTCTGGGCGATCCCCCGCAACGACTACCCACTACCGCTCGACCTGTGGGGCGAAGTTGCCGATGCGCCGCGACGCAATGAATCAGGTGAGTTCTCACTACGGATCCGCGACGACGCAGGACGACAAGTGGCAATCATCGCGCTTGGCCAAAGACAACCGACGCTCGCCGCAAATCAGCCGGTGATTGGTTCCGATTAACTCGCCTGCGCTGCGCGCTTCGGTCTTAGTTTAACTTTAAGAGAGGGGATCGGGAAGTCGCCGAGCGGTTCGGCGCCTCTCCTGCAATGCAGGCGACCGAGGTGATTCGCCGCGCGGCGGTCACCGCTCGCTCGATCCCAGAGATTTGACCGGCCTACCGCTGTGACTGCGAAGGTTTTATGTTGGGATCCAATTTTTGGTAACAACAGGGAAAAGAGGTAGCGCAAGAAATAGCGGTCGCCGGGCCGTTCGTGACAAGGGTCGATGTAACCCGAGTGCGCCGACGTTTTCAGGGTTTTTCATAGCGTGGGCGTGTATCAGATTGCTTCCGAAAAGTCACTCGGCCTGGCATGCTCCCCAATTTCCAGCCATTGATAAGAGTCCGCCGATTTGTTGAGGATCCCTCGGACAGGCTCCTAGGGAACCTCTGCACAGGTGGTTGAGCGCAGATCGTTTGGAAAGTGAGTCATGAAAAGTATCGCTGGAGGTGAGAACTCTGTAACGGTTGTTGCGCGGGAAG